>JACCDX011172971.1_pt1 | contig 121093 bp, 120 predicted proteins | sample 7449681 | NCBI WGS metagenome assembly JACCDX01 (sample SAMN15323450, study PRJNA562643) | freshwater metagenome | isolation source: river surface water | place: USA:Blue River Watershed | collected 2017-08-18
ACCTCTTGAAATAGCCACACGAGAACCTGAATCATAAAGAGCAGGAGCTCTTACATCATCTCTTGCTCTAATTGAACCAGAAATTGCAGCTAAGAATGTACCATTCTCCATTACAAGAAGACCATGAGTATTTAAGTTACTTGCTACACCTCCAGCATTAGGATGCGACCAAGCAAGACCATAAAGTGAACCTGTTGTGCTACCATCAATAGGTAACTTATAAGAATCACCCATTGCAAAAATACCTTGGTATCTGGTAGACGAATAAGCACCTACAATGGTTTGACCGTAGTTATTATCTAAATATAAGTTATTATTGCTTGCTAAACGTAATAATCCATAAACATTTGTATTATTACCTTGAATGCCAAGTAATGTAGTACCATCAGTGTTGATTCTGAAGTATTCAGTACCCCAACCACCACTTGAACCGTCAGGAGCCATTCCAAGATCTTTAGTAATTCTAAAGTTGTCATCAGCATAGCAATAACCTATTCCCCAACGAGTATTATTTGAAGCATTTGCAAATTGAATAGAAGGTCTGTCTGCACCTGATTGTCCAATGTAAAATCTTGCAACAACTCCCCAAGAATGATTACCATATTCATTTTCAAATGACCATGGCGTATGGTTTGAAGATGCACTATTTCTATCTACAAAAAGACCAGCATAACCGTGAGATGATGTAGAACTGTTTGCTCTAACATATAGTTTACCATTTGATAGTATTTCTATACCTTGACCATTTGTAGGTGCATTACCCAAATAAACATCACCATATATCCAACTTCTAGCATTTGCTGTAGTGATACCATTAGGGAAATACGCAGAGTCTGATGTACCCCAAGGATTACCAGGACTTATATAACCACCTCTTGCATATACAATATCAGAGTATGGATTTACATAAACACCAGATGTACCATAAACATTGTTACCAGAACCCCAAAGAAGTTGGTAAGTTGAGTTTGAGTCATTGTTATAGTTAACAGTAACTTGTGAAGACGTACTTGCACTACCTGCACTGTTTGCATAGGCAACACGAACAGTTCCTGGGGTAGCTGGAGAAACTTTAAGTTCCCAATAACTACCACCATCATAGTTCATGTATAGATAATATGGATTAGCATCTGTATATCTATATGGAGAATCTGACGCATAAAGTCTTGTAGCACTTGTGGCATAAGTTGCAGTTGCAGCATTACCACTAATACTTCCTGATGATGTAATGTATCCAGAGTTATTTGTAAATCTGGAGATATTCATGTCAAAAAGTGAATCAGCATAATCTGCTCTATAAGCAGTATTAACTAATACAGCAGAAGGATCTGTTCTACCTACAGCCCAACCTCCTAGGTGTAAATATGCACCATAGTCATTTGGAACCGTTTGTGAAACACCACTAATACTAGAAAGAGTTAATCTTCCAGACATTGTACCTCCTGCTAAAGGAAGTTTTGTATTATCAGTTGCACTTACTGTCCAACTTCTATTTGCTGATAAATCATAAGATGTACCATTAATTGTAATTGTTCTACCAGAAGGAACATAGTTTTGACTAGTTACCCAAGAACGAGTAGCAAGTTGCACCCAAGATCCAAAACTTGCATCTTTGAATCTAAAGAAAAGAGAATCACTTGAGTTAGATGACAATTGCCAACCATAGTTACCATCAAGTTGAAATGCACTAATCATTGTAGCATGTGCACCTGATATAGGACTATTTGTTCCTCCGTGAGTTCTCCAAACTCCATTTGTAAGTAATGTATTTAAATCTGCACCTGATGCACCATTATAAATTGACATGTAACCAGCAGATGCATGATTTCCCCAACCATAAGCAGTATTCCACTGTGATGAGTTACCACCAGAAGCATGTATTGTACTAGCAGATTCAAATCTAGCGTTGGTATAAATACCACCATTAGTTGAGTTTAAGTAGTAGGATTGACCATTTAAATAAAATGCATTAGATGCCATAAAGTTTGTGGCATAACTATTTGTAGTAGTTATTGTACCAATGCCACTAATATCAACACCTTGTCTTAAATATCTGCCGTCAAGCAATGATTGCTTTTTAGTTCTAAGTCCATCAATACGTGATGAGTTTACTTGACCTAATCCTAATGGAGCTGGTGCATATACATCATACTGATTTGTTCCAGACCACGCATCATCATAAGATAATGTAGCTGAACTGTACAAAATATCTGGTGAACCTGATTGATAAAAACCATTAATTGCTTGGTCTGAGAACAAGTGATAAATAGCACCACCACCTCTAAGCATGAATACATAACTCATTGAGTGGCTGTATATGAACATATCAGCACACACATTAGTATATGATTCATTGAATACTCTGATACGGTCAGCATATTCTGCTCCACCCCAGCCACCAAAGTTACCCTCCCAATCTAATAGAAGTCCGCCATGGTGTACACCAGTACCAATTGGGTCCCATGGAGCTTGTTCTCCATAGCCACGCTTGATAATAATTCTTCTCCAAACATCTTGATCACCACCCCAGAACTGTACTGCATAGAATTTATCAGGATCACCATTGACAACAATGTCACAAGAATATGGCAAAGTTGTTACACCAAGCATATTAGATAATCCATTAACCATTGACGTAGTTAATTGAGAACCACCAAAGTAAACACTGCTAAATGTAGGTGAACTATCTGTTCTCACATTCTGGTTCAAGTATGTAGAAAGCCATTGACCTCTTGTACCTAAATAAATATCAGAGTTTACAAGTAAGTTGCCATTAGTTCTAATGCCTGAGTTACCTGTATTTCCATAAAAATAGTAGGAAGTTTGTGAACCTGATGCCCCATTGTTAAACCCAGGGTAAATAGCACTTGTGGTAATTAAATCACCACCTACAGTAACGCCCGTGTTAAAGTTTGCATAAGTACCATCATTATAGAAACCTTTTCTTGATGTATAATTATTTGCATTATTTAATGAATAGAAACCTCCATTTTCACCTGCATAGTATGAACCATCAATAAGTGTAGATACTTGTGCATTATTTGACATAAGCACCCACTCACCACCAACAACACTATATCCAGCTTGTCTAGTAAATCCATAAGATCCAAAGTCTGCCATCCAAGAACCACCTAATGGTAAATAAGTACCACTGTGGTTGTGAGAAGCTAATGCAAAATCACCAGCAGCATACGTTGCAGCTGAACCTAATCCTAAGTTTGTTCTACCATACCCTTGCTGGGTAGAGTTAAGTCCTTGAGAACCAGTATCAATTCTTAATCTATTTCCTAAAGCAGTAGTAACTGTTGTAGAAAATGCTGCGTCATTACCTAATGCTGCAGCTAATTCATTTAATGTATCTAAAGTAGATGGAGCACTAGCAACAAGATTTGCAATTTGTGTTGTAACATATGAAGTTGTAGCATAACCTGCTGAAGCATGGTTACCCCATCCATATGCAGTGTCCCAGTTCTGATCTTTTCTTGTATCACCAATATAAAAAGCACCAGCTGATAGATCACCATCAACACTGCCACCATTATATTTTCTAACTCTTAAACCTCTCCATGTACCTGAAGCAGCATTTGAATCTTGTTGACCAATATATGCCCAAGTTGTATTATTTTGAGAACCTGTAGGTAAGTTGAGTCTAAAAGAATAAGACCAGTCATGAGATCTACCCCAAACAAATTGGCCATCTCCTCTTAAGTACCAAGTAGTATTACCACCATAATCTGAAATTACACGGTAAGAACCTCTTGTATAGTCATCTAAATAAGAAGCAGTTATCCATGAACCATAGTTTCCAAGGTCATTTGTAAATTGTGACAACAAAGTTGGTTTGCCTGTTACATTTGACCATGCAACAGAACCAGCACTAGACGCGTAATTTACTGACTGAGAAGCAATGTTTCCAGCATGTATGGCAGCATATCCACCTATTGTTGTACCAAGTAATAAAGTAGCCATATTATTTAGTTTCTAATTTATTGATTTTATCTGATAATTCTTTTATTGTCTGTAACAAGACTACTGAAAGTCTTGTATAGTTAAGTGAGTCTGGTTGACCTGCTTCATTATAATTTACAAATTCAGGGAACAACTCACTAACTTCTTCAGCAATAAGTCCTATTTCTTGTTCTGCATTGCCAATTTTATTATAGCGTACAGGTCTTAATTTATTAACTTTCTCAGTAACTGTTTCAAGATTTATTACATTCTCTTTATATCTTAAAGAAGATGTTTCATTAATATGACCTTGAACTGTAATATCATTTTGAAAAGTTACATTCAAAGCTTCAAAAACAACATCTGTTGATACTACATGTACAGGATCTGGAGAAGTTACATTCCAATAATTAACTAATGCTGCAGATGTAATATATCCTGGTCCATTAGATAATTGGTTTAAGTTTGTCAAGTTGTTTGCATGCCATATAGCATATCCATTCCAACTAATTTCTTTTGAAGTACCATTCAAATAGAATACAACAGCATTACCACTACTATCAAACATTCTAAGATTTAACTTAGAACCATTATTACTAGAACCTGGATTATAGTGAGGATAATGATTACCATTAGCATCATATGCGTCAAAGTAGTGATGTCCATTAAAATGGTTTGCTGTACTGCTAAGTGTAATAGCAGTGCTAGATGAAGCACCACGAGCTGTTACAGTTGCAAGCGTATCAGTTTCTGTGTAAGAAGTTAAAAATCCTTGAGAACTAACCCAAGATTGTGTTGCTAAGTTGTTTCCTTTATATTGAATAATGTTTGTATTCACATAAAACAACTCTGTACTAGATGATGTCACTTTTAATCCCTCATCTCCATTGTCAGAAAGAGCAATTAATAAGTTTGAGTAAGCTCTTGTTCCATTTCCACCATCGCCTGTTGACTCAAATGTAATAGAAGCACCATCAGTATTTGCAGCCCAAGTTATACCAGCACCACTTGATCCAAAGGATAAGTTGCCAGTCATGCTATCACCAGAGTTATTTACCCATATATCAGAAACTGATGTCAAGTAACCTTGTGATTGAACCCATGCTTGAGTTGCATATCCTGATAATGAAGCAGAAGTGATATAACCACTAGGATTTGTTGAATTATAAGGAGTGTATCCTAAAGCTGTAGTTACGTTTGCAGATGTGATACCTGTAATGTAACCAGGGCCATTTGTTAACTGATTTAGGTTTGTTAAATTAGCAGCAGTCCAAATTCTATTTCCACCCCAAGTCAAATCACCTGATCCAGTTCTACCTAATGTTGTAACCCAATCAGAACCAAAAGCAATATAACCAGCATTGTTATCTTGTTGACCAACAATGCCTAAAGTATTAGCATTATTTACATCACCAATCCAAACATCATCACCAACCTTTAAATTAGTACCACTACCATTGTTTGTCAAAAATACTTTGTCAAAAGATGGAGTTGCTGATGTTGCTACTGATTGACCAATAGAAACTGTAACAGCTCCTGTAGTTGAGTTTACAGAAACCCCTGTTCCGGCATTAACTGATGTTACAGCACCAGCAGGTGAAGCAACTGTAATAACGTTACCAGAAGAATCAAAAGCTAAGTATCCAACAGCAGTACCGCTAAATGAATTTACAGCAGTATAAGCATTAAGTACTAATTGTCTAGTAGACAAGTTAAGAGACATTGCAACACCAGTTGTTGCAGTATCACTTCCATAAAGGAACCTAAGTACATCATGCCAAACATCAATGTGTGCTGCATAACTATATGAAGTAGCTTTGTTTAATACTAAATGGCCACCTTCATCAGTACCATGAGCACCTAAAGATAAACTAGCTTCTGAAGAAATGGGTGCACCATTTAAACGTAAGTTTGTTGCTGTAGCGCCTCCATTAAACGCCACACCGTTTGGTGTTGAAGCCCCTCTTGCAGTAACTGTAGCAAGAGTATCTGTTTCAGTGTAAGATGTTAAGTACGTAGCTGTGTCTACAGATCCATCTGCTTTTAAAAATTGAGAAGATGTACCTCCAACTTTAATAAATGAATTACCTGTAATATTATAAGCACGCAAATCTGCATAAGCAAATGAAGCATGCGCTGTATCAATGTAAGGGGAAGCATCTGGCTCAGGAGTATATCCTTTAAAGAACTTCCAGACATTGTCAGAAGCATCTCTAAATAAACCAGCATGTCCATAAGTGCCATCGTTGTATCCACCTGCAAAACCAAGATCAGGATTAGCTGCTGTTTTAGCTCTAGCAGTTCCACCAGAAACAAAACTACCTGTCACACTACTAGCAACTGTAAATGAGTTGCTAGATACTGCAGTAATAGTTTGGTTAGTTAAATTATATACACTTGGACTTACACCTGTAATGGTTACAACCATTCCAATAGAATAGTTGTGAACCTCTTGAGTTGTATAAACTACTGTTGAACCATTACCAACAGCATTTGTAATTGTTGTTTGAATACCATTGTTCAGATAAATCATGTTATCTGATACACTCAAGTTTTGAGCGTTTACAGTAGTAGTTGTTCCTCCAATTGTAAGGTTGCCAGCAATATTAAGATTACCACCAACATATAAGTTTTTTGCAATACCAACACCTCCACCAATAACAACAGCACCTGTAGATGTAGAAGTTGATTGTGTAGTGTCAGAAAATGTTTTAATACCAGCAATTGTTTCATTACCAGTTGTATGAACAACACTTGCATCATTTGCTGCAGTGTATCCTAAAAGAGTTGCAATTGATTTTGGTTTGTATAAACTTGTAGATGACTCATATGATATTACATAATTATCTTGTACACCGTTTTCAGCATAATTGTGAAGTTCTCCAAACTCATATCCATTTTGTACTTTTACAAAAATTTCACCATTGTTGGCGTTAGCTCTTGTAACAATACCAATAAATACTAAGTGTCTTGGAGCAAATGGTTTATTTGCTAAACCAAAAATAAGATCTCCATTAACACCTAACCATACAGGATCTCCTGCATTTGCAGTAGCAGTGTTTAATCCAGCCAAAAGACCTTCAGTGACAACATTAGCAAATCCATTTATAGAAACTGTTGCATCTAAAAGACCCATGGTCTTAGAAGATGTAGCTTCAGAATCATTGGAAGCTAAACCAACAATCATATTTGTTCCGTCAGAAGACGTAACATAAACAGCTTGTCCAATGTTTATTGCCACTCCAGCCTTGACAGCATGTCTAACGAAATCAGTAGATAATGCTGAAGGAAAAGTTTGCAGTGCGCCAGTACCATCTATGTACTGAGAAGTTGTTCCAGTAGGATTATTGTATTTTGCGTTTAAAGCTGCCTGTAAATCTGTTTGACTAGAAAGAGTTCCTGTAATTGTACCCCATGTCACTGGTGTTGAAATAACACTAATAGTACCATCAACAGCAATACTTAAACCTGATCCAATTTTAACACCTCCAATAACACTTGCAGAAGCAATGCTTAATGCAATTGTTACATCACCAGTACCTGGGTTAATTCCAGTTGAAGAAGACAATGTCAATCCTGTTCCAGCAATAACCTTTGTGATCAATGCTGAACCTGACGTAGTAGTGTTTATATCACTTCTTATAATGTTCAGAGGTCTTATCTGAGACTTCCTAACTAGAGTTATTGACATATCTTAAGTAATTATTATTTTATGGTATGGTTATCTTATAGTCAACAGTCAATAGATCATCTACAGAAGGAGGAGTATGAAACTGAATCATATCAGGTTGAACTTCGTCATAATCATATCCTGCCCCAAGAGTTTGTCTAATACCATTGATATAAACCCTAGTGCTATCTGGTACAAATATATTTCTAAGTTGAAAAGCTGAGTTAATCCCATTTCTCACACCTATAATATCATAATCATAATCAGTTATATCCACAATAGAAGACGCATCAGAATAAACATTCCCATTTGCATCTACTTTAAGAACACCAGCATTTAAAGAGGTGAATGCCACAGAACCATTAACTGCTAATCCACCAAGTGTTAAGCTTAAGCTAGTGATATTATCATTAGCAAGAACTTGATCAATTCCAATACTAGAAGACGCAGCACCAAGATCAGATAACATTTGAAGTGCTGTTCTGAATTTTACACCTTTGGTGGAAGGATCATAAACTAAAAATTTGTCAGCCACAATCCCCAACTGTGGGAGATTGTGAACTGACAGCATTCCTCTTATTAATAAATCTGTTTCTACTCTACGACTCATGTATGTGTTGTTTTATGTCATAAGACATTATTTTAAATTATTATCCTATTAGATAATAACCACTTTAAATTCATCTGGTTGTGGTGGTAATGCAAAACTCAATTGAATTTCATTAGCTGTTAATACAACTACATCACATTCTACCAATTGACCAGGCGTTACTCTTTCATAAACTTGTACTAAAATATCTTCAGAACCTTTGCCATGGTAAACTACAAATTGAGTATTTGAACCATCTCCAACGTTAGCAACAAACTTAAGTTCTTTTGAAGCAATAGAAGTAACGTGACCAAATGTATCAACACCAATGCTTTGAATTACAGTTGTACCACTATTAGACGCAGTAGTTGCAGTTGACGTATCTGTATGAGCTACTGTAACTTGGTTACCAACAGTTGTTACAGTAATACCAGCACCAGCAATTACGTTAGGCGAATCATTTGAAGTTGTAATAGTATAGAAAGTTGTACCATCAGAAGTTAATTCCCACTTATCAGTTGTTTCATTCCAGCGAATAGAAACATTTGATAATGTACCACGTTCAACTTCAATACCAGCATTTTCTGTAGGAGTAGCTCCTGTGTAGTTACTGTTCAATGTGATAATATTATCAGCAATAAGAACAGTTTCTGTATTTACAGTTGTGGTAGTTCCATTTACTACAAAGTTAGCATTGATAATGATGTCACTACCATTGAACTGAATAGGTGAATCCTTTAAGTTACCAGCAGCACCATCCCAGATAGGTACAGTATTGTCACTCAAGTTAGCTGCATTTTTCAATGCTACACTTGGAGTTGAACCTTCACCACCTGAAGAAGACACTGTAATACCAGTACCAGATGCAACACCTGCTACATAATCACCTGTGGTGTCAGTACCTAAAGCAACACTATTTGCTGCAATTGTAACTGCTACAGTTAAAGCTCCAGAAACATAAGAAGCAGAACCAACAACATCACCTGTAAGGTTAATGCTGTTTAAGCTTTTTTGTAGTTTGTTAAAAGCTGTAATTACTGTATCACTTGCTGAAATAGCTGAAGCTGTTGCTGCAATTGAATAAGTTGTCAGAGTTCTATCAAGAACAAAGTCTTTAACAGATCCGTCTGTTTCTTTTTTGGTTAACCAACCATTTGAGATGTAAGCCTTTACAAAGCCTGCACCTGGGTTGGAAATGCTAGCAGCACTCAATTCAGGAAGCTGTAAAGGCACTAAGAATTTTGATGCCATAATATCTTTATTTAATGTTTAATGTTACAAATTTGCAGGAAAACAGGCATTCCAAAAGAAATGGTGTCCTCTATTATAATATAAGAAATAATCCAGAAATATCTATAAAATACTTCCAGAATTTAAGAATAACTGGTCACACTTGGCAACCAGTTATATTCTTATTGTTTTGCTTTCATCTGATCTATCCTGTAGTTAGGATTAACTAGATCTCTAAAATTCTTAATACCTGTCAAATCCATCAGGTCTTTACCAATTTTAGCATCACCTTTTTGATATGCACCATATTTACGTCCATAGAATGCTTCTTTCCAAATGTCTTGATAAAACTGACTGTCATTATCAGGATCAGGTTCTTCTCCACCATTCATTGTCATAGCCATTCCATAGCTAATTGCATGAGAACCAAACTTTTTAAGAGCATTTAATTCTCTTGTATAGGAAGACACTGTGGTAAAGTTTCTAATGTATTCCTCAGAACCTCCGCCAACTGGGAACATTGATACTGTTTCCCCTTTAACACCCCACAATACTCTAATAGCATTACCTTCAAGGAAACTTAATTCCTCATCATCATCATCTTTCTTTCTAACATAGTTTCTAGCCATCATTGATAGAATAGTTAGTATTAACATAGCAATAGCATCTCTTCTTGCTTGGTTTACCTTTCTTGTCAGAAAACTACCCATCTGATTCTTGTTGCTTTTTGACATTCTCTTGCTTCCTAGCAACAAATGTTTACCAACTTCTTGAGGGCCATATGCTTTCCAAGCTGTTGCCACTGCACTCCAGTAACCCATAGCTGCTTCAGAACCTTCCCAGTTTGGACGTAAGTATCCAAATCTGTTAAGTAACTGAGGCACAAGATACTTTCTGAAGAAGAACACCATTTTACCAACCATGTTTTCTTCAAACTTAGTTTGGTCAGCTTTTGCATAGTTACCTTGAGCACGTCTCATTTCAGAGTAAATAATGTTTCTTACTCTGTTCTCATCATCTTGTGTGTACTCAACATCATTTCTTCTAATCATGCGTCCTTCTGAATCTTTCATGTAGATTTCATGAACAGGTACAGTTACGTCCTCACCATTAGCATCCTTCTTATAAACAGGTTTACCTTGACTATCATAATTATCAATAACTTTAAATCTGTGGTGATTCATTACAGCATACATTACAGTAACTGCAATTTCAGTATCACCTTTGTCTTGTAGCATATAGCCTAACTCTTGGACATTCAACGCTTTACCTTTAAGTCTGCGTCCTTTTGTTCCAGTAATTTCAGATACATACTTTAAAAAATCCTTTTGTGCAGGGTTAAAGAAACGATACAACATTGTAGAATCACTAACATCACTTACCTTGCCCCAATCAGCAAAGTAGTTGTGCAAGAATCCATTGTATCCATATACTTTAGATTTAGCCCACATATAGTCAGCCTGTGTATACTTATCACTTGCCAATCCACCTGCTGCAATAAATGCTTGTACGTTTCCTGAAATATAGTTCTTTGCCTGGTTGGCAACGTCAAAACCAATTCTAATAAAACTTGTGTATGCAAATACTGCGTTCATTCTTTTGGTTAGCTTTCTATTCAAGTCGCTACCACTTTCTGTTTGACCATATAAAAACTTTCTACGTTCAAACTGAAGAATGCTAATTACGTTTTTAAGTTCTGACAAGCGTTTTGACATATCTATTTTTACGTCTTTGCCTGTTGCTTCATCCTTGATAAACATTGGTTTATCTTGCTGAATGTTTTTCTGCAACTGCTCCGCCATAAATTCTAAATGTTCAATGTACATATCTGCTTGAGGAGCAACGTTTTGCATTGCAATATTATAATGAGCCTCTGTTGAATATTTTATAATTGAACCAATTGCATCTCTTGATTGTAAGTTTTCAGGTAATTGATCTGTAAATCTATGTCTAATTTTAGAACCTAGATCACCAAATACATTCTCAACAGCATCTTGTGAACCATATACCTTAACACTTTTGTCAATAAATTTCTGCCACTCAGCTTCAATAGAGTTTACCATTCCCTTACTAGAAATATTTTCCACTGTTGAAGCAGCAAAACCTGGAACCTGATATCCAATCTTACGTCCTTCTGTCTTCATTTGTAAGTCAAAGAACATTTTCATGGTATCATTATAGAAGCTGAATAACTCTTGATCTTTCATTAACTCCTTATATTTAGGATTAATATTAGGTGAGTTCTCATATCCAGGTGTTACAATGTAATGACCATCTTTGTTTTTACTAATAGCCTTTGGCATTGGTACACCATCTGGTGACTTCAAGAAATTAGGATTTTTTGAAGACTCTTTTAAACGTTTGATTTTGTATTTAGGATGAGGTACAGTTTCCATATACTTATCCTTTACAGTAGCAGCTGGTAACTTCTCAAAGTTATAGTTCTTTGGTACTCTATTATTTCTAATATCATACCCACTAAGAATGCTTTGATATTTATTATCATGGTGCATGTTATACCATTTTTCAAATTCTGCCTCTTGTAATCCAAATTGAGTTTCCTCAAAGATTAATTCTTCTTCCGCATCCTCAATAGCTTTTTTGTCACCAGATGTTCTAGCAACAGCAAGTTTATTTTCAGCTTCAATGATAGATCTTTGATGTGCATATAATGATTTTACTTTTGATTCAAAAGCATCATTGTATGATTCACTCAATTGTAGTGATGATATTCTTTTGATTGCATCAGTTATTTCTCTTGATGCCTTCTTTTCTTCAGCAGTAAGTTTACCACCAGATTTAGAATTTTGCTCAATAATACTTTCAATTTCTGCATCTATTTCACTTAGTGTATCAATTTCAGATTGACTTAAATATTGTGGTTTAATTCTTCCACCAATCTTATATGGTGAAAGTATGTCTCTACGCTTTTGCATCAAATCTGCAATCTCAGGATCAGATCCAAATATTGCAGCTCTTGCTTCATACAGAGCACTTAGTTCTTCATACCACTCAGAAGTAGGTTTAGTAACAGTGTTATCCTTTTTCCATTTTTCCCAAAGTTCAGGATGCTCTGACTCATATCTAGACTTAGCATTAAACTGCATTCTTTCAAAGAAAGCCTGGTTAGTATCAAATTCAAATAGTGAGTTAAACTCATCTATCATATCTGCATACTTTGGATTAAGTTCTTTTGCTTCAGCTCTTAACTTTTTAATTTCAATTTCCAGTTCTTGTAAACGTTCAAAGTCGTGATCCTCAAGTAATACTTCATTACCTTTACCTACCTGGAAAGTAATGGTTTCAATTTCAAGATACTTTTCTTGCAGCTTATCTTTGATATCATGAGGCATTCCAAGTTGTAGTTCATAGAACTTTTCATTAAATGGTAAGTGTGCATTATCCAACATCCATTTAATGTAATTAGTATTCTCTGCTTCTCTTTCAGATTGTTTTGCTAAAAGAGCATCTTTATATTGTTGAGCATCTGCAGATTTAATGTTTTCATTAAACTTAATCTTAGCTTCATAAATCTCTTTATTCAACTGTCTGATTCTTGCACTAAATGCTCTGTAGGTATTCTCATATTCTTCACCAAAAGGTTTTGTCATATAAAGAATATTCTTTTCTACAGGGTTGCCATCTTTATCAATGCTAGTTGTTTTTCTCCATTCAGATACTCTTTCATTTAGTTGTTCAACAGACATTCTTTTTAAAAGTGAATCTCTTTTCTGATCAAACTTCAATACTGCAAGGTTATTTTGAATTTCCATTCTAGCTAATCCTTCAGCATTTTTAAGCATCATTGTAAATGCAGCAATCTCAACACTACTATTTGAAGCAGATGCAATAGCTTTATCTAACATTAAGTTTTGTAACCAGCTATTACTATTAAAAGCTGTATTAGAACCCAAGTAAAGATTTGAGGTTGAAGTGGTTACGCCAGAAATATATCTTTCCAATGCAGCATCATCAAAGTCCAATCCACCATCAATGATAGCTTCTACTGTAAGTATTTGTCTTTCAAGTTTTTCAATCTCCAACATTAAACCTGGAGTATTGTCATTACCATCTTTTTCTAATTTCTCAGCAAGTTTTTGTTTATATTCCTTGCTCATAAATGAAAGCATAGATGACTTGACTGATTGAAAAATGCCATTAGCTTTACCAGCTTTTAGATTTTCAAGTTGCTTTTTCAATGTAATTAACTTTGCTTGCAATGCTTCTTTTACATCTGCATTTACTTCAGCAAACACTTTAGTTCCAGGAGTCTTTAGAACTTGGATTGAATTGTGCATTGCTACTTTTGCAAAGTTTGACTGGATTCTAGCTAATGATGATTCCATCTCAGAAAGACGTTTCATCACTTCACTATCTACTGTTATATTGTTTTCAGGATTACTTCTAGCATCATCTACAATTTCTTTAATAATGTCTACTACAACATCCAAAGACTTAGATTTTTTATATGCTTCTAGAATCTGTACGCCTTCTTTTGACGTATAAGATTCTTTGTTAATTTTAAAGTTTGCAATTGCTTCATCAGATAATCTTGATAGAGTTTCCAAATCAATACCCACAGACTCAATGGCCAAAGCTAAGTTTACTGAGAATTTTACATCCTCTGCTGATTGTGGTCTAGACAGAATAGCATTAAAATCATTTAATGTTTTACGTCTAGTAGCAAGTATTTCTCTTAATGCTGGATTACTCTGATTAACGTCAAGCTCTTTAATTTGCTTATTAATTTGATCTAACTCAGCATCTGCAATTTGTTTTAGTCTACTTCTTAGAGTTTCATCATTTTTAGATGTTGGTTCAAACTCTAATAGTTTTGCTTCCTTTTTAGCTTTTTCTTCTTCTTCAGTATCTGATGTAGGTATTTCTTTATCAACCACATCTCTCAAACTTTTAATCAGATCAGCTCCTCTAGTTGGATCAGCTACCCAATGTCCATTGTTATTTGGAATGTCTGCTGAACCTGCATAGTTGTAATAATTATCTTCATCAAATACATGTACTGTAGCTCCAACAAATTTTTTGTTATCATCTGTCTGATACATAAGAGCAACAATAGACTGAGCATTTACTTCTAGTCCACTTTGCTGTAAAATGTTCTCATATACTTTTAGCTGTAATGTCCATGTATCATATGCAGTTCTACCCTGACCTCTAAAAGCAGGTGAAGTTCCTTCTTTGTTAGACACAGGAAAAGATTTTTCTGCAAGATCTACAAATGCTAAGTCTTCATTTATAACTGGTTGACCAATTGGATCATACTCAACAAGACGCTTTACTTTTTTAGTTTTAAAGTCAAATACACTTACACGTCCTTGAGTATCTACAAGCATCAAATCCAAACGTCCAATAACAGTAGTTCCAGTTCTGGTAGTACCTGTTACAGTAATCTCTGGAAGAATCATGTAACCTCTGTCATTATGTATTGATACGTGCATTGCTAAACGCTTTGCCATATCAAACATTGTTGATTCATCCAAGTTTTCAATAAAGAAAGGATTCTTCTTTGTATAATTATTGTAGGCTTCTTTAAAGAAGTCTTCATCCACAATTTCAAATATAGACTTTCCTGTATCCAAAGACTTGAGTTGACCTAACTCAAGAACCTCATGCATAAATGTTCCAAATAATTTAAATGCTTCATACTCTTTAGGATCTACATTAAAGTCAGAAGACCCAATAAAGTTAGATACACTTACTGTTTTTACAGTTGGTTGTCCATTTTTTGCTAACTGAATATTTCTTCTTAAGAATTCTTGATAGTTATCATTCATTGAGATAAGCTGATCAATAGTATCTTTCTGTTTAGGATTAGCTTGGAACTTAAGTTTTTCTAAAGAAGTTCTTTGTTGGATTGCACGTTGTAGTTTAAACTCATCAGAAGATCTAGATACTTGTTCATCCTTTTCTTCAACTTTAAGTTTGCTTAATAGTGCTTCAGCCTCTTCAACAGAAGGAGTATTGTTTCCATTTAAAGTATAAGCAGTCATAGCCTGACCTTCACCTAGTTTTTCTACTAGTTCTTTCCACTCAGGACTATTTGGATTTGGACATGTGTTCATATTATAAGCACTTAATTTTATCTATAATTTGTTCATTTGACATTGTTGCTCTTAGGTTAGCAATCATACCTTGCGCTGCAGCTTTGAATACTTCTGGAGACATTCTCTTGCTACTTTCTGAATATAAAGAATTAACAACCTCATCAGTTAAATTTAAGTTCTCCATATCAATTTGCAACTGAGATTTAGTTGCAGGTTCCTGAGTTTGTTTTTCTGTAGATTCTGGTAGTTTTCCTACTGTTTCTTCAGACTTTTTAATCTCTGGTGCAATATACTCTAATTTTTCCTTACCTGAAACATAATCCATGTACTTCTTAGTGTTCTCTTTTGTGAAACCAATTGGGCTTAATGTTCCAGCTGTAAGTTGTGATGGAATTAATGCGTATCTAGCAGACATACCTTTGCTGATATATTCACCTCTACCTACAATAGAACTAATAACTGTTTTACCAAAACTATTATTACCAATTTCATCATCAACACCTTGTAGTAAATACTTACTTCTGCCTACAGAAATCATTAAAGGAAAATTGTAAAGCTCATTAGCAGCATCATATCTAATACCTAACTTCTTACCTATTTCATCAATAGTTCTTTTAGAGGCTTGTGTAATATCTTTTGGCACATCCATGATAAAATCCAATACTTCTACTGGTTTTTTGTCTATTGTATCAACCAGTCTTACACGCATTGCATCACCTTTAGTAAGTTGTCCTGTAACTCTAGAGATTATTTCCATTGCAACTGCTCTACGTTCTCTATCATTTACCCCTTCTTCAAATTGTAGAGATGTCATTATATTTGACATGTTACGTAATGAAAATGGATCTGATGATTTAATTTTAGTATTACCCACCTCTTTACTTGCAGCTTGAGCCATTTGAATAAACAACTCATCAAATAAATCATAAACTTCTTTCTCAGTAACTTCTTTACCTAAAAACTCTTGAATAGCACTAATAAGTTTGTAACGATCACCTTTGGTTTCCTCAAGTTTAGAAATAAAGGTCTCAATGTAACCAGACAAATCTAATTGCATTTCAGGATTCATGTACTGTAAAAAAGATCCTGATTTATATTGCATACCAGTTTTTGCAAGTTCATGATAGAATAACTTCTTCATAAACATGTTTTCTGTTCTTAATAAGAAGTCTGCATCGTCAGATACTTCATCAGCAAGTTTACCTGAAATCTTAGACTTGTTAATCATCTTAAGACTTCTTTCATTCAAATAACCACCAGACTTTAAGAATACTTTGTTATCAGATACATCTGGTCTTAGTAACTGTAAGAATTTATTTTGAGGATACTTCTTTTGCATGTCCTCTAATTCTTTAGCTAACTCATTTGTAAACCAATATTCAGGAGTAAATGTATTAAGTAGATTCTGATCATCTTCCTTAATTAATGTATCCATTGTTGTACCAGTAATTCTACTTCCAGGCATTGACATTTGATACTTTCTCAAAGCCACAAAGCTTGTAATAATTTTTGCAATGTTTGCTTGATCTGTAAATACAGTTTCAAATGACTTTTTAATTGGAGCAAAGAACTCTGTTCTTTCTAAGAATATTTTAGACGCTTGAGTATTTAAATCTTCTATTGCCTCAAGTAATTGTGGCCATACTTGATTATTTTCAAAAATCTTATCACTTGACTCTTTTGTAAAAATACTTTCACCAGCTTCTAAGTTTCTTACATTAGTCAATAGCTTATCAAAATTAACAAAAGAAGGATTAAGCTTTTTAAATAAATCAATAATTGAACCTGCACGTTTGATATCAAATGTTTGTTGTGCTTGCTCTTTGTAAAGTTGTAACAAAATCATTTTTTGCTCAACTTCAGAAAGTTCTGTTCTGTTCAATACTTTTTCTGCAGCATTTTCCTCTGACTTAGATTCTACAATAGCAGATACCTTATAACCAATATCAGTAGAAGATAATGTATTGTTAAGAATTGCTTTTGGATCTAGAGCTTTAGCATTAAAATCAATTAAGAGTTTATCCTTATTGATAATAATGTTATAAGGATTTGATCGTGGAGATATTAAACCTGCACTAATTAAGTTTGGAATAGCATCTTTATTTTCAGCAGCTAATAACTTTATCTGTTCTGCTACTTCATTATTTAAGAATTTGTATGCAGTAGCCATTGACTCACTGATAGCATATTTTGTAGACTGAACACTTTGTACTGCTTTTTTAATTTCAGGTATAAAGTTAAATCCAATAGCGAACTCAGGTGACATACCTACACCTATCATGGCAAGTGTAACACCAGCGTTTACTTCATTCATTTGTAATGCTGCAGGAATAGGTTTCTTAGCACCATCCGCAAACATACCAAGAATGTTACCAATCAATGCTATAACACGTTGATCTTCAATGTTTAATGTACCAAACTTATTAAAGTTTACTTGTTCTAAATTTGCATTTTTAAATGCCCAAACAACATTCTCAGGTTTTAATTCCAATCCATATTGAGATGCAAGAGCTAAGAACTTATTAATGTTTGCTGTAATACCAATACCATCTTTGTTCATAGCATTTCCTACTTTAGTAGAAACCACACCATCAGTTGTATACATATTGTACTTGGTAGAAAAATCTTTAATGTCAATACCAAATGCTTCTAAAATATCCTCAAAACGTTGAGTAGAAGATCTTTCATGAATGTACAAGAATTTATGTACAGCTTCGTTAGATACAATGTTTAACTTAGCTTGTAAGTTTTTGTTTTGGAATACAGGACGTACTGATAAAGCATAATTAGGATTTGCTTCAAATGCTTGAGCACTTGTTGGTAATCCTAGTTTACTAAATGCTTGCAAAGTTGCAGCAACCTTAAGTCCTGCAAATGTAAAGCGTTTTGCTCTACTTACTTCTCTACCATATTTATTTCTTTGATCACGTTTCTGTCCTAGTTCTTCATTATATTCACCTACCTCTTTACCTAAATCAATTCTATCTTGCAATGCTCTTCTGTCTGAAGGATTAACTTCATTTCTTCTAATAGCATCAACAAATTCTTCTTTAGCTTCATCTCTTATCTCCATTAATTCCTCAATATCAATAACAAGATTGTCATAAGATTCTTTAAGTTCTGCAAAATTCATTGCACCATTGTAGTCAGACTCATCAAATCCTGAATGGTATAGAATACTTAAAGCTTCTTCAGTTATGTTGTAAGAATTATTTTCAAGTAATGCTTTTGTTTCTTTTTTAATTAAAGCTTTCAAGTCTGCATCCTTACTCATATACTGAACAAACTCAGCATACTTATTTAAGTTTGTGTTCTTTCCATCTTGATACTCACCATATAACTTAGGATTACCTGATAAGTCAAAGTAATGTGCAAATGTTTGACCATACAAAGCATCAACGTCAAAGTCAGAACCTGCAAGTAAGTGTACAAAATGTGGTACAATTACACCATTAAGATTAGAACTATCAATAAAATCAACAACTTTGATTGCAATCATAGAACGCTTGTCCTCTGTAGGAATACGTACACCAAACATCTTAGTTAAGTTCTGCATGTAGAATCTCTCATGTGCAGCACTTTTAAACAAAGGTTTAGGCATAATTGCTTCTACATAGTAAGTCTTAACTCCATTTACTTCTTCAACTGTTACACCAAGAGGTCTTGATTTTACATTAGGATAAGCTGAAGGATTCTTACGATATTGTTCTGTAGTAATAACATTTCTATTTTCATCTTCAAGTACATTATAACCAAAAGAAGAGATATGTATATTTTTGAAACCAGAACCTTTTTCATCTGTAACATGTTTTGAATATTGTGAAAAGAAATAATACTCCAGCATGTTACGCACGCCAGGAAGATTTGCACTATGAACTGGCTTACCAGAAGCATCTACATCAAATAATTTTAATGTTGCTGTAGGTGCACCTTGTTCTTCTAAACTTGTACGTATTAATGTAAATATTTTACCAACCTCAAAGTCACCATCTTTTCTCAAGATAGTTTTTAAGTTAGCTAAGTTAGATACACCAATTTCTTTTAATGTACTTTGATATTCTTCAAGAACACTTGCAATATTATCAATTGCTTTTTGCTCTGAAGCTGTAATACTTAAACCGCTTGCTTTAGCAATTTCTGCAAGATTAATTAAATCAGCAGCAATAAGGGCCTTGCTTTGTACAGAAAACTTAGCTTTATCCTTAACACCAGAAGTCTCTACTTGTAAAAACTTAAATTTATTATCTACTTGTAAAGAAGACATTGCAAGATTGATATAACTATCTGTGCCTGCAATTCTTTCTGCCTCTGTCGCATAGTCAACAGGAAGCATTGTAGCATTTTTAGATGCAGTAGTATCCATAAGTTGATCAACTTGATGATACTCCATAGCATTTAAAATGTTATGTAATGTTTGACGATGAGGTAATGCTTTAAAGTATGTATGAATTTCTTCTACGTTCTTTGTAATTGCATTGTCAATATCTGTAAGTGCACCTAATTCACCAGCAAGAACTAAATCTTGACGTTGTCCACGTAAAGAATAAATATCCATGTACAAACCATGAAGTGCATTATGAGCATCTTCTAAAGTTTGCCCAGCTTTTGGCGTAAGAATGCTTACATCATTTCTGTCAATATAGTTTTCAGATTGTTTATGATAACTATTTCTTGCTGCTGTAACAGTTTTCTTAGGGTTGTTTACAACCTTACCTGCTTCCATTACGCGTATTTCTGTTTCAGAAAGCTCACGGTAATGCTTAGCAATGAGAGAATGCAATATCTCAGGACTCAATCTACCCATAGATTCATGCATATCAATTTGATGCATCAGCGATGAGATACTTTGTCCATCAAATATATCATACATTGATGTACCATAATCCTTAAGAATTTCTTCTCTTACAGATTCTGACTCAATGCTTTCATCATTTATAACCTCCTGCTCAGAATAGTAGGGACCATATTGAGGATAACTTTCATTTATGTAACCCTGTATGGTGTTTAAGAACGCAACTTTGTGGTAACCTTCTTTCATTGTACTACCACCAGCTAATAACTTCTTATTACGCTTAAAGTAGTCAGTTGCATCCTTAACATTCATTGCAATATCACCATCAATTATTTCATTGAAATGTAAAGCATTCATCCAGTTGTTAAAGAAAGCATCAGCAACTAGTCCTCTCAAATCTGTTGCTGCTTCTAGTTTACCACCAGCCTCATTATAATTCTCCTTTGTTTTCTGATAAAGGCCATCAATTGAAACTGCAGGCGCACTGTCAACTCTCAATACAGAAGGTATAAGAGTTGATGTATAATAAGTAATAGGTTCTACTTCTGGACCACCAATACCTCTTGTAATTAATTCACCTTTGGCATTTCTTTGCTTTTGAGTAGTTTTTTGTAATATACCTAAATCAATAAGTTTAGTAGCATGCTTGTTTAATTGTTCTTTAGCATAATTTTCTAAAGTATCCAGTAATGCATCTTTTATTTCTTGATCAAGATCTTCAAATGCAATACCCGCTTTTGCAAAATCTGCCAAACCAGTTTTAGTTTCATTAGATTCTAATTCTGGATTAGCACTGAAAAAATCTGCTATCTTATTAAACTTATATGCTCTTAAAGATGAATCATCTGTAATAGCTTTAGATTTATCTTGACTATCTAACTTACCATTGTATTTATCAATTATTTTATTAGACTCTTTGTTGTCAAAGTTTTCTTTGTTCTCACCACTTCTAGCCCACTCTTTAGCAATACGGTTGTATTCTTGTTTAACAACAGCTTCAAGAGTATCAACAATTTTAAGACGTTTGTCAGCATTTAAAACTAATCCTTTAGAATTAGCAAATTGATTATACAATGCTGTTACTAAGAAGTTTGTTTGAGATGCTTCTAACTGAGAGAATGAACGTACATAGGTTTGAATTTTTGTAGCTACATCTTTTACTTTTCCATTTTCATCTAACTCTTGTCTAAAACTAGACTCAGTTGTTCTCTGTAAGAACGTAAGAATATTTGTAATGTATAAAGACTTCTCATCAATATTTTTAAAGCTCTTTCCTTCTTTTTGTTTTTCACCAATGGTTTGAGACACACCTCCAAACAATGATACTTTGAAGTTGTCCATAAACAATTTCATTTCTTTTGCCTTTTGGGTATCTAATCCTTTGAGTAAATCACCTAACATTGCATTATCTGCATAGAATGATTCTAAGAAATCTGCATAGAAAGGATCTTCTTTTAAAGTTTCAAGTAAACCTTTTGTACGTATTGACTGAGCAATAATAGTTGCAGGTGTGTAACTTACATATCTATAGATAGGTTTACCCTCTGCATTACGTACAGTACTTGGTAATTCATTAGGATCATATTTAACAATGTACTCTGCTGCTTTTTTAATAATGGAGTTAAAGCGATTAACTGTATCACTCTTGCTGTTCTTTTCATCTAGTAATACTGCAAAGTCATTTGAAGAGATTTTGTTTACACTTATCTTTTCAAAAATATTAATTACATCAGTAAAGAAATCCTTTTCCAAATACTTCTTCTCAGAAATAAATTTAGAGTGATTATTGTAATGTGTAAGTGGAGTACCTGTAATATTTAAAGTTGCTTTGTTATCAACTTGATCAATTGCCATAATTGACATTCTAATCAAAGATTTAGGAAACTTCATGCCTACATCTTCAAAAGCTTTTTGTAACTCAATAGTAATGCTTTCTAGTTTTGCATTTTGAGATGTAACATCACTTAAAATAAAACTACTAGTTTTAATTGTACGTGATAACTGTAACAGTTTATCTACAGCAGCTAAGTACTCTGGATTGTTTTTATTTTCTTTGTACTTCTGAATAACAGAAGTAACTAAATTTCTTTTCTTATTATTAACATCTTGAGAATGTACTTTATCTACAAGAGTAAAGTTTCTTGTATCAGTAAGAACTTCATCACCTTCCAAGAATGTTTGAGTTGTTTTAACATCAATCATGACATAATCAATCTCAGTTTTGTGTAAGACATCAACTATCATGTTGTATAATTGCTTGTTAGATTGAGGCACTCCTGACTCATCCATTTTTGTGTAGCGATTCAACTTATCATAAACAGCCATTAAATCACTACCAGCACTTGTATAGCCATCCTCAATTTGTTGTTGAGCAATAACTTTGATGTGCTCAATAATATTCTTAGGATCTATTTCAGCAGATATTTTAATAAGAGAACCAAATACTTGTTCACCAGCAATCATTCTAGGAACTTTAATTCCTAATGTTGGATGAACTTGGTCATATCTTACTATCGCTAAGAACTTTCTAATCTGTCTTGGTAAAGACTCTAAAGCGTTGATCTCATTAAATGAAGCATCAAAATCAGAAGATTCTGGAACTTCTTGTTGGTCTTCAGCATCGTCATTTGCAATAGTATTTTCATTTGCACCTGACAATTCTTTTTCAATAACATCTTTATCAGAAGATTTTTCACTACCGTCAAGAATTGAATTGACTTTATCAACTTGTTCTTTAACCTGCTTTTTGAGCATTTCATAAGATACTTGACCCAGGTGATTGTCTTGTAATTCTTCTTCACCATATACTTTAACAGAATTGTTTTTGTTAAATCTGTTATCATAAGATGGATTATCAGTTGTATTTAAATCATACAATGCTTCACCTTTTGCTCTAGCTCCCAACATAAATCTGTAGTTAGCATACAAAGGGCCCATTGTTTTAATTACCTTTTCTTTTAATTCAGGATTAGACTTAAACAATTCTGCATTTGTCCTTAACAAAACATCCATGTTATACTCATAGTCCAATACAAGTTGAGCAATCCTATCAAACTTAGTAGAGAATGATTCTTTTTGCCCATCTTCTATTACATAACCTGCTAACATGTTTACAAGTTGATCTTGGTCTGCTTTAGACAAGACACTTGTTTTTTGACCAACACCAGCTGGTGTGGATACAATTTGTTTAAGACCTGGAATCAACTCATAAGCAATCTGTCCATCATATATACCAGAAGAGATTACTTCATTTCTGTATTGACCATTTTTAATTCTGCCATAAACATTGTCAATGTAGTCTCCTTTAGATGTAAACATTGCCAATAGCTTTTTAAGCATAGCCATAAACTGACCAAGAATACCTTTTGGTTTAGTATTCTTTAACATGTAGTTTTGGAATCCATCAGCTAGAATCTCTTCTGCTTGCAGGCGCGTCATTTCTTCTTTGTTATAAACATAGTTACGTTGACGTGCAAACTCTTTTAGAGCACCCTCAGTAAACTTATTAGCATGCTTTTTATTACTTGTAACTGCATTAATAAGATTTTGTCTTTCCTCAGAATTCATTAAGAATCTGAATACACCATGAAAAGCTTCATGATAAATTACACCTTGTCCTTTTAGTGCATTATTCAAATAAATAACTTTATCTTTAAATGCACCTAGTACAGTTCCATCTAATTTAGTAAGATCAATTACATCAGCTAAAGATTCATTATCAATTAAAAATTGTGGTAATGCTTGTGCTAACCATTCAGAAGCAGTAAGTCTTTGTTCAGCTGTTTCAACAATAACATTTGTGTCATCTGTTAAAGAGAACACCTCAATGTCAGGAATATCTGTAGTGTCTTCTTCAATTGTATTTAAAGGTTCTTGTTTGTGAATCTTTTCACTCTCTACAATTGGAGCAATTATTTCTTGTGTTTTAGTAACCTGTGCAACAGCAGCTTTTGGAACTACTGTAAATTTCTTACTACTAGCTTGTAATATTTTAAAGTTTGCAAGATCTTCACGATACTCTTTACGCTGAGCAGGTTGAGCATATTCTATTCTAGGATATAATACACCAGACTCATCAGTATCAGCTACTAATAGCTCAGGTCTATAAACCCCATTAAATGTAAAATCTCTTTTTAATTGTTGTACAAACTCTGGGAACATTGTTGTTCTTTCAGCAAGTTTGTTTATAATATTATCAACTAAGTATTCTGCAAACTCTTTTTGAGCTTTTTCAATACTATCACTTAATTGTTTTAAAATAGGAAGAGCTGTTTCTGAATTACTCAACTTATTTACTTGCTCATAAAATGCAACTAAATCTGTGGTGTTTGTTAAATCTAAAGTTTTTAAAGCAGGATATGCTTCTCTTACTTGATTTACAAGAGGACCTTTTCCAATTAATGCTTTAGCTAAATTTGTTATAACAGCTTCATTAACAGGAAAATTAAACTGATTTTTATTTTCAGGTTCAGCAATAAAACCATAAGGACCTTGTTTGTCCATTGGTCTAATTTCTATTTGTAACTGTCCTGCTTTTGATGTTGCAAAGTTTACACGCAATGGTGCTTTGTTATCATCATTTGGTCCTTGTTTTGCTTTGTTGTAAAACTTGAATCCATATGCATTTCTATCAAAATTTCTGATATCACCAGCTCTGTTTGCTGATGTTTGAAGAATATTTGCTAGAGATACAATAAATTTTGCAAACTCTACTTGCTGAGACATCTGTAATACAGGAGCAATACTTCTATATCCAATTGTTCCATCAGCATTAAAACGCAACAGGATATTTAACTGATTACCATGTTCTGGTTTAACTATTTTACCTTGTATCTCAGAAGGATTGATACCTAATACATCACTTGCATACACCTCTTGAGAAACTGTAGCACCATTCTCTAATTGAATTAGTTGTCCTTTTGCTAAAAATGGTTTAAGTATGTAAGGATCATTTTTAACTTTTGTATAAATAAAAGGAACACTGATTACTTCTGAGTTTACTATTGCACCATTAACCATTGTTACAACTGTCAATGGTTTTGACAAAGTTGTATCTAATTCTATCTCATCTTTTAGTAATTGCTTTTTGCTGATATCTGTTCTTTTTGAATTAGCTTCATAAGAATTAAAAAATTCAGTAGTAACATCAATTGAGTTATCAGATGTACCAGCAACCTTATCAGAAATACTTGATTTAAAAACTTGAAATAATTTGTTAGACTCAGACATTGACATAACATCTGTATCAGTTAAGGATTTATTTCCTTCTTTTGTATTCTTTACGGCAAGAGTTTTAACCAATGCCAAATGTTCTGGGTTTGAAAAGTCAACTCTCTCTGTTGTATTATCGCTACTAACAAATACAAAGTTGTCAGAAGAATACATGTAAAATTTTTCACCACTGCCAATAATCTCACCAACAAGAACAAATTGTTGTTCACTTGCTTTAGGTCTAGAAACAGTCATGATCTTCTTAGTGGAAGATGCTTGCAACGCTTTTATTTGTGTAGCGTTTTCAAATGTTTCATGTTCTCTGTTTTCAAGGGAAGAATACTTTGGATTTTGTTTTGCTGCTTCCTGGATACGTTCAACCCTTCTATCTGCAACATCACTTAATTTAACTGCATGAATTTTAATACCAGCTTGTGGATTTTTCATGTTAGCTAATTTCTTTTCTAATTCAAATTGATCAGCTGAATCAACTGCTTTAATTGAAAAACTAGAAAGAAGTGTGTGTTCTTGGAATACTTGTTCCCCAGCATTACTTTTTGAGTTATCTGCAACGCGTGCGTCTTTTGCTGCAAGAATTTGTGAAGAATCAATTGTTTGCAAAGATCCATCACTTGTAATAACTTTAAATTGTTCATCTTGTCTTACTCCTTCAACCATTTGACCATTTGTCAAAGTGATTAATACATTATTCAAATCTGCTAGATTAGCAATATCTGACAATGGAATAAAACTAGATGATTTCCTTAAAGAGTTTATTGCTTCATCAACCTGCTTGATTAAAAAATCTTTATGAGCTTGAGGAGAATCATGTTCTATAATTGCGTTCTTAATTGCTGTAGAAAATTCATTTAGCAATTGTTCTCTTTCCTCATTTGTTGGAAAAGCTGTAATACTAAAATAGTTTTTAACAGATGTAAGAATACCTTCAGAAGAAATTAAGTCCTGACGTGTTATGTTCTTTTTAGTAGATAATTTGTCAATTGCTTTAGAAATGCTTTCAACTTTTAAAGGTGAAGGCTTTTTAACGCCTAACATTTCACTGACTGTTGATACATAATTTGATGCATCATCCATAAGTACTACAGCACTGATAACGCCTTCAGCATTTCCAGGATTGTAAAACTCACTATCAATACCTGCTAAACCCTTATAAATATAAGCCATGTTATGCAGTGACATCATCTTTTGTTCAGGAGTCAGTGCACTACCAAGTATAAACTTTGAAGCATTATCAAAGTTATTATATACTGAAGGGTCTAGTTTAATTAAGTTAAGTACAACTGAAGTGTACTTGTCAGTTTGTATTTGACATGCCATACTTTTATATTCTTTGATTTTACGAAGATCAAGAGAAACAATCTGTTATCTTCCTCAATTCATCTAAAATTGATTCTTCAGTAACAATACCTCCCTCTACAAATTTACTACTTTTTTCTGATACTTGCTGCATTTCAGCGGTACTAATTACACCTTGAATTTGCTTATGTAATGTTTGTAAACTTTCAAGAGTTAAACTTGCAGAAGTTGCAGGTGATACAGTTGTGTCAAACAAAGTTGGTTGTGATTCATCAGACTTTGTTACAATAACAGCTTTTGGTTTACCATACTTTATAGGTTGACCTGTAATAACAGATTCTCTAATTGCAGTTAATAACTCTTTACCTTTTGGTGTTTTATAATACTCCTCAAGAGTTTCAAAACTTGTTTTGTTCATGCTGTTAAATCTTTTCATTGATTTCATAGCACGATCATGCATTTCAACAATCTTAGAGTTTTCTGAAAGATCTTCTAACATTGGAGAAATGAATTGTTTAGCAAACTCAAGATTTAATCTTGTAGCATTCAAACTGTCAGAAAGCTGTTGAGCTTCTTGTTCATTTTCAAACTTTTCAGATGTTACAGGAGTATTGCTTTTATCTACAACATCAAAACCAGACTCAGTTGTACCATCTACCACAAATGGTTCTTCATTTTCAACAGGTTGAACACCCATTAATCCAGCAAGCATGCTTGATACATCTTGAGCACCTACACCATCTGTACCCTCTTCTGTCACAAGTTGAACTGCAACAGGTTGTTCTACAGGAGTCAATGTTTCAACTTCTGTTTCAATAGGAGTTGGTTCTTCAACAATCTCACCGTTCTCATCTACAAAAGGAACAGGAGCTTCTTCTTCTACTTGATCACCACCGTTTATAGGAACTCTTGAAATCAACTCACCATCAGGTCCAACCTCTGGTAAATCTTCTTGATTTGCAGTAATGATTGGTTCTTCTGTTACAGGTTCCTTAGATTTTTGCTCTTTAACTTCATTATCAAAGTCATCTTTAAACATGTTATAAACCTTTTCTTCATTAGGAAGTAAAGGTTGATTCTTAACTAGTTTGTCAAGAATAACAAATTTTCTAACACTTGCATCATCTAATGCTCCTGCAGCAATGATTTCATCTAACTCTTCTACTGACAAATCAGATAAGCCATCAGATTTATATTTTGCAATACCTTCTTTAACTGCAGTTTTAATAGTTTCATTTATCTGCTCTGATAATTTTTGAGCATACTCAGCATTTTCAATACCAACATTTGGATCTACAGCTAACGTGAGGATATTGTTGTAAGCCTCACTAGAAGTTACAGCTGTTCCAATATCAGCCAGAAGGTTTACATACTCTTGTTGATTTAAACCTAATTCAATAGCAGCTGTCATTGCTGCAGTAGAGTAGCGTGCTGATACAGTATCTACATAAGTAATCAACTTATGCTTGAACTTACCATCAGCCATTCTTGCCAATGCTCTTTGGAAGTTTTCTGGATTCATCAATACATCTACTGACCTCATATAGTCTTTAGTATCTTGATCCAATCTCATGTAATCATAGACTTTCTCAAAAGAATCTCTAACAGTTTGTTCTGTCAATTCAGTGTTGTTACCAGCTTGTTTGTTTTTAATAGCCATTAACTTTCTGAATGTATCTAAAACTTCAGGATGATCTATGCTATATACTTCCTCATTTCTTTTTGTTTTAACGCCATTTTCATCCTCCTGTTCAGTTGTATCTAAATACTTCTGACCAACAAATAAGTTAGATTCATCTTCAGTAATATCTTCACCTTCAGCATTTTTACCTATAACATTTTTTCTAGTATCCCAAAATGTTTTCCATTTGTTAACTAATGCAAGTTCCTCCTGTTTATTTTTAATTTGTTCAGCAAGTGCTTTTTTAGCTTCAGGTTCAATACCTTCAGCCTGCATGTTTGTATTTAAAATTTTAAGTTCAGCTATAATATTTCCCACTTCAGCATCTACTGATCCAGCATTTGTCAATGTTCTTAATGCAAAGTCAGCTGAAACACCCATGTTAGGCATTGCCAATATTTCACTGGCTACTTGCTTTGCACGATTTGAAGTCATCTCACCTTTTACAGTATTCAATGCAATTACCTGAATCGCATCTTCTTGAGCTTGTCTTGTTATACTTGTAACATATCTACCTCTTGATCCTTCTGAATAAGCTATAGGATTAGCTAGTTTATTTTTAACATGACTTGTCACGTTATCAATAGTGTCAGAATACTTTTTAATATCTCTAGCTACTGCTTCAGAAAACTCTTGAGCTGTAGCATATTTTGTGTTTTCTAATTTATAACCAAATGATTTTTCAAAATCTTCTGCAGTCATGTCTACACCCATATCTTTAACAGCTTTGTAAAGCATGTCAATTGAATGTGTACGTTTAGCACTTGCTACTGCAGATAATAATGAATTGTCTTTACCATTTTCAAAATCATATCTTGAACCTTGTGCTGCTGCTTGTGCGACTTCTTGAGCAGCAGTCATTTGAGCATTAAAATTAAATACTTTTTGTTCAAACTTACCTTCGTGAGCTTGTTTGAACAATGAGTTCATTTGTGATAAATCATCATCTAATTGTTTTTCAGCCTTTAAAATAGGATTTGAAGTAGGATCATTTTTATATTGATTACTTATTACAGCCCTATTTGCAGCATCCAAAGATCTTGATGCTACAGCTGTTGGGAGTCTAATAACAGAACCTGTTAACGCACCCATTAAGAATGTTTTTAAACCTTGTTTTGTAAACTGCTCTTCAGCTCCTTTTTCAAATGCTTCTGACAATGCGTACTTTGTACCATTCATTTGCCCAGCATAATAATCACGCCACCCAGCAGCAGTTGTTTCTTGTAAGTTTTCCTGAAGACCTTCTACAATTTCAAACTTAAGAGCATCTTTAAAGAACGCTTTACCAAATTGGTATGCTGCTTCTTTTTTGCCAAAATCTTTTGCTACTTGACCTAAGACACCATAAGCACCAGTAAATCCTTTTTTGTATAATTTGCTAGCAGCTGCTTTACCTTCAACTCTAAGAATCTGTTCAGCAACATCACTAGCTATCATGTTTGCTGGTAAGAACTTATTAAATAAAGTACCAAACTCAAGTTTGTTTGTAGCTAGTAGGACTGCCATGTTTGTGTTAAAGTTAGAAGAACTTGCATTCATAGCTAGTCCTCTCATTCTTTCAAACTCTTCAGCTGTAGGCGGAACACCATTGTTATCAATCTTATGCTGCTGTACCATTTTATCAAGTGTATCACCATAAGATGTTACAGCTTCAAAACTTGCTTCAGTAGCAGCCATATTCATTTCTTGACCTACACGTCTTAATCCTTGTAATCCTAGTCCCACTAATTGTCCAGCAGATGCACCACCTTTTGCAGCAGCAGCAACTCTTTCACCATATCTAATACCAGTACCAACTAAAGGAGTACCTTTAATAAAATTTTCTCCAAACTCTGCAAAGGATTTAGACTTTAAAGTCTTTAGCCAACTATAGTTAAATGCTTCAAATGTTTGAGCAACAGTAGATCTTAGTGGCGAAGCTGATGCATTTGCAATTTTAGCAGCCTCATCCATTTTATTTAAAACAGAAAGTTCTTCTACACTTTTAGCTCCAAGTCTACCAAAACCTTGTAATACATCCTTACCAAAAACTTTTGCACTACCCATAAAGCCTTCTTTTACTCCAACTCTTGTAGCAGTTGCTCCAAAAGATACAGCTCCAGCGCCCCCTGTTAATGCTGTTATAGCTATGTCAGCAGCAATCTCAATACCAAGACCAGCAAATGTACCCAATGCAAAACCAGCATTACCTACAAATTCTGATACTGTTCTTTTGCTAAAGATACTATCTTCATTTTGAGGTTGTTCAAACACAAAGTTTTTCTTCATGTCCAATTGGTCTTTGTAATAAGTCTCCATCATTGTAGTCTCATCTGGTTTCATTTTATCCCAGTCAAGAGTAAACAATGCTTCAGCCATACGTCCATAACCTTTCCAGTAATCTGAAAATGTATTACCAAACTTATATCCAAATGAATCAAAACCTTTACCTAATGCAGTACCCCAAGTTTCTTTGTCAGCAAACTTCTGATAGTTTGTAGTATCAAATGGATTGAAGTGTTTTGCATCAAATCCTTCCTGATACATGTATTGATCTGTTAAAGACTCAGGTGCATATGCTATGCCACTAGGTCCAACAGGTCTATTTACTTTTTGTAGTAAAGTTTGTGGTTGATCATCAAAGTATACATCTCTTGTGCTTTGAGCATTAAGAGAATCAAAGTTGCTGCTAAAGTTATTCTTACCTTTCTTAGGAGGATCAAATGCAGTTCCTAGTGCTGTTGAAATAGGATCAACAGCTACACTTTGATCTTGCATGCCTTGATTAAAATCAAATGTTATATTCTCTGCCATCTGGATGGTTTATTTTCTTTATTGTCCTAATTCGTATTGTTTTCTCATGTTGATGTAGTTATCAAAAGTTGAGTTAATTATCTCATTAGCTTTTAATAAACTGTTTACATCACCTGGTCTAAAAGGAATATATGATATTTTTTGCTCACGCTGTTTAGTTTGTGGATTGTAAATATCCATATTAAAAAGCAAAACAGGATTACCAGATGCATCTTGAGAACCTTGGAGATTGTAATCAAAGTCATATCCTTTAAATGACTGTTCACCTTTCACATTAGCACCAGGATTAGTTAAGAACTCATCTAATAAACCTAATGACTGTGAAGATACAGAATTAATAGTTGCATATCTATTGATTCTACCCAATGCACTATTTGCACTTGCAGATTCATAAGGTAATACAAAGGTTAATGTACCTGGATTTTTGATTCCAATCTTTTTACCAATTGGTGACTTCTGAGAAATGTTAACTTGAATATTTGCATTTTGACCATCATAACTAACAATAGCTTGATCCCCAAATAGGTCTGCTAAATCTGAAGTATTAAGATTTCTCAAAACACTCATATCAATTGTTGAACCATCAGATGATGTAATTGATTTAACAGCATATGGATTTCTAACCAATGTTTCAATTTCAGCAGCATTTAATTTGCTAAACTTGTAATTATTAGTTACAGGTCTTGTTCTACCTGCATATTCTGAAGTAACCAAAGTACCTAATCTTTCTTTTGCAGCAGGAGTTAAGTTTGTTAAATCTAAATCATAAGCTCCGTTAGCAAGTCTTCCTCTAATGACTGCACCTGCGTATTGTGATTTAATTTTTCCGTCAGCATCCACAACTTCTTGAGATAATCTCAACATGTTTTTGTTAAGATTAATTCTTTCTGATTCTAATGTTTTAAAAGCATTTGATGCACCTCTGAAACTTTCTACATATTTAGCAGAATCACCTGTTTTGTGCAACCTTGAATAAATTGGAAGTTTTTCAGTTGCTGCTTTGTAAGTATAACCAGCTAATCCATCAACCAATCCAATAGCTTGTGCAGCTGTTGTTGGAGGTTGAATATTAATGCCTAGTTTATCACCAAACATTTTTAGAGTAGCTTTATCTTCTGCTGTCAAAGTAATTTTTTGACCAGCACCCATTTGTTTAATTCTGTTTATGGTATTATAAACATCAGAGTATGCTTTAGCATCTTCATTCAATACAAGTTTAACCAAACCATTTTCTGCATTAAACGCTGTTGCAAAAGCTTTCTCTCTATTTACATTCATGCCTTTAGAAACAAGTTCAGCTCCACTTTGTGGTGTACCTAAACCTTGTCCAATAAACTCTTCTGATGGTAGGTATCCTTTACCTTTTAATTCCATCATTTTAAGTTCAGTGGTAATACCAAACTTTTCTTTATCCCAAGCAAGTTTTTGTCCTTGCATTGCTAAGTTTGCTGCAGCAATTCTTTCACTAGATGCAATATGTGCTTTTGTAGCCCAAGTTGTGTCTCCTCTATATTCAATAGATTGTTTTGCAGTTGCAAATGTATTACCAAATACTTGTGCTGTATTTTCTCTGGCTTCTCTTGTAAACAAAGAATAAAGATTTGATGCTACATATTGTGGTCCTTCTTGTTGCATTTTTGCAATATCAGATTTAGAACCATCAAGTGTATTTTTATAATCATCTCTCTTTTTAAGCAATTCTTGGTAATCATCTTTAATGTGAGGCAATGATGGAGGAAATCCATTAGGATATTTCTTCTCATACAAAGCTATTTCATCATCAAGTTTTTTAAGTTCTTTATCTGCAGTTATTCCTTGTGTTGCAACCTTTTCATTTATAACTGGAAGTAGTTTCTCAGAAACTCTTTTAACAGCTTCTTCTCGTGAAATACCACTTGCAGACATTTCATTTCTTATTGTTGTTTCAGCTGCAACACGTCCCATTACTTGAAACTGTCTATCAAATCTGGTTCCCATTGTAGCTTTAGCCCACTCACTAAAAATAGGAGCAACGCCTGCACCATTTACACGCTTAATTATATAACCTTTTCCATCAGGAGTAGCTTGTGTAATTTCTAAACCTTGTTCTTTTGCAGCTTTTCTAAGATACTCCATTGTATCTTCAAAGGGAACAAACTCACGTGGTTGTACACTTTGCAATGAACCATCTCCTCTTTTAGCATTTCTCAAATCTTCTTCAGCAAAAGCAATATCCATTTTGCTATAGTCACTATACATAGCACGTATTTTTGGATCAGTACTATTTTTATACTGGTCCATCTTTTGTTTTTGTGCTTGATGGAATCTAGTTACTGCCATATCATATGCTAAATCTTGATCCTGAGAAATAGGATCAATTAGACTTTGTGCACGCATGATATTGGTAGGATTAGAAAGGTCAACATTAGAAACACTTTTTAATGCTCCTTGTAATTTCTTGAAAGCTTCTTGTCTAAACGATTCATTGTCTGAATTTGTCAATGAGCTATTCAAAACAGAATTGTAAAGATTTTTGACCATGCTAAAACCACGATCATATTCAGCCTGTCTTGTGCCATATACCTGAGTCAAAAACTGATAATCAGGTTTGTACAACTGCATTGGACCAAATTGATCAGTAAGTCCTTTTATAAATGTTGCCATGTGATATTTCTACTTTACTTTTAATTAAATTATTGTTCTTCCCAAGGAGTAGCGTTAAAAGATGCTGGTAAGGTTGAACCACTCATGTATGCTTGTTGAAAATTATTTCTCCATGTAGGTGTTTGTTTTGCAGTTTGCAAATACATATTAGACACCTGATCTGCATATTTTCTTGCACTTTCTTCTCCTCTTGTTCCAACAGCTTCATCATATGCTTGCTTCCATGCTGCATTTGCAGTTTGTGTCATTGCAGCTGGGTTATATCCAGTCCCAACACCACCTCTTCCTGCACCATATGGATTTTGATATACGTCAGGAGCCATACCAGTTCCTTCATCACCAAACATTTGTCTACCTTGCCCAGAAAAATCTACATCACCTAAAATAGGATCAATATAAACTTGCGGGAATAATACATTCTCCATTTGTTTTTTTCTGAACCAGTTAGTTGTTCCATTATTAAATGCTGCAATTTCTCTCCATTTCTTTTGTTGTAAAGCATTGTCATATTGTTGATTCATGGTTGCCATGTCTTCAACATATTTTTGACGTGCTGTTTCATTACCAACAATTTCTTGGTTTTGAACTTGTGCACTATTATTGTAAGCTTGATTTACAATTCCAATATTTGCAGCCTCTGTTGTATCTAAAACATTTGCAGCATTAGCAAATCCTTCTCCAGATGCACCAAGCATTGTTGCTAGTCCCACATTACCATCAGCAGTATTCTCTACTTGATTTTGGTATCTTGCCATCTGTTCTTGATTAGCAGCAAGTTTTCTTGTAGGATCTAATAAGTCATATCCAGGTGTAACTAAATCAATTTTACCTTGTGTAGGTTCATAACGATTTACTTGATCTGTTACTGTACCAACATAGTTTACAATGTCTTGTAGCCACCAAGGTCCTTCTTTTTTAGGTTGCTTTTCAAAAGTTTTAGTAGGAGTACTAATACATTGACCATCAACAACACCTTTATCTTTTGAAGCAGCACCTACAGCTTTAATATTTGAACCAGAAGGTGCAACAGGTTGTTCACCTGTTTTATGAGAAACAGAAACAACATTCTTAGTACCATCTGTATACTCAACACAGAAATAAGCAACTTCTTGTCCAGGTTGTTCTGGTGGTTTTGGAGCATCAAAAAATCTAGGTACAGAATAAGTTACTTGTCCAAACTTAGAATCTCTATAATAAGGATTGTCTTCTTTTTTACCTTGACCTAGTGGTGTGAAGTATGGAACACCAAACTGCTTCATTGATTTTTCATTGATAGCATCTTGGAACCAACCTGAAGCTTTATCTCCAGTAGCTTTTCCTGCTTTTAAATCTTTTTGAAATTGAGCAAAACCTCCAGCATATTGAGCATCAATCCAGTCACCATGTCTTCTTTGAAAATCAGACCATTCTTGTGGAGATAAATCTCCTGACTGTCTTGCTGCTGCATTACCAGATGATAAATAAATACCAGTACCTTTTACATTAGGTTGATTAGCAAATGAACCAAAGTTTGTTTCTGTATATAATACATTAGGGGAACCAGCTAAAATCTTATTAATGTTGGTAGAACCATATTGTTCAAATTGAGTATCAGTTCTAGGACCAGACATAATGATTGTACCATTGGCATCTTTCATTATTTTAGTTGCTCCTTTGTAGAAAAGATATCTTACTTCACCTTTATCATTTGTAACAGTACCAACAGCAATTTCTTTATTTGGATCAATACGTTGATTACCAGCAGCTTGTGCTTGTTGCTGTGTTCCAACAGTAGTATTTAATGTACCTGGTTGTGTTTGTTGAGGAGTACCTTGAACTGTTCCAGCATCTTGATACTGATTTAGTGTAGAACCACCATATCTAAATGATTTAAAAATATCAGCGTCACTTTTACCATTTACATTTTGTACTGGTGCTTTTTTAACAGGTTGTTGTGTTTGTGTTTGAGTACTTGTTTTTGGTGTTGTTGCCGCAGGTTTTTTTCCTGATACTTGATTGTTCAAATTAGCAACACTTTCAGAATTTGTTACATCACCTGTATTGCCACTTGTATCTACATATGTCCATCCTGTTGATGAATTAGCATCTTTATAATAAGTGTATTTATCTCTACCAGCAATTTTATATTCTGTTCCAGTTGGTTTTGCTTTTTCAGTAATTCCATTACCATAAGGACCATATGCATCTGTTGTATTACCTGTTGCTTGTGCTGCAGGTTTTTGATTCATCCAATCCTTTTTAAAAGTAGCTAAAGGAATTACCTTGTAACCTGCATAAGTATCTGCATATGAACCAATATTTTTATCAGGGTCTGAAATTTGTTTTACCTGTACAACAGCTCCGTCACTATCTGTTAATTTATTTTGAGTGACTTTATACTTTTTGTTACCTACTGTATAGACATCTCCAATTTTTGGCATTGTAGGATCTACAACTGGTTGTGTTGAAGTTGGTGCTGTAGCACTGTAATTTAAAGTATAGTATTTATTACCTTGACCTGGAAGTGATACTGCTTGATTCATCCAACCCAAGTTTTTTATACTTGTGTAATAGTCAGGATCAATTAAAGCTTGACCTGCGTTATAACCCAAATCAAGTTTTCCATTTTTTTGCATTTCAAGATAATCCTTTAAAGGAAGTTCTGTTATGGTGTCGCCATTTGATAGTTTAATAGCTTTATCAAAAGTTACCCATTCATCAGAACCTGCACCTGCAGTATCCCAAAAACCTTCATAACGTGATTTAATTTTGTATTCTTTACCATCAATGTAAAACTTCTCACCTACTTTACCACCATTTTGATAATTTCTAACAAAGCCACCACGTTTCATTTCTTCTTGTCCTTCAAGAACTTCATGAGCAACACCTTCACCTTTTTCCATGCCAGGTATTTGTGCACCTTGTAAACCAGCCATTACAGATTCAGCAATAGCAGGAACACCATCAGGAAATCCTTTCATTGATTCCTGTACTAACGCAAGCATACCCAATTTTTGAGTATTCTTTTTTAGCATTTCAGCAGCAGAACGTTTTTGAATAGCATCAGTGTCATCACTTTTTAAGTCTTGAACATACTGATTAATTTGATATTTCTTTGCAATTTCCGCAGGAGTGTATCCACCTTTCTTTTCCTTCAATCCAAAAATAGTCTCAAGAACTTCTTTGTCTTTGATTCTTAATTTTTTAGTATCAGAAAATATAAAGGAACCTTCAGGAATATTTACAGGCATACCACCTTTAGAGTGACGTTTTCCAACAAATGTAAATTGTTCTAGGAAACCATCTCTGTTGATATCACCAACTACTGTTTCACCACCCTCTACTTCAATGTTTGCTTCTTCTTTAGGAACAGCACCCATAGTATTTTTAACATTACTTGTGCCTTCACCAGAATTAGTGAAACTAACATTTCTACCAACTAAACTATAATCTTGTTGGTCTCCAGGTTTTGGTGCTTTTTTGATTCTAATCTTTTGCATAATAAACTTGTGAAGTTTAAACTTTATTATATGGTAAACCTCCTACATTTAGAATTTACAAATTTAATTTGATTTTTCCAATTTTAGAAGGGTTTTTCTATGTTTTTTAGTCAAGATATTCTATCTCTCCACCCATTGCAAGAATGCGCTTAATCTCTTCTTCATCAGCATAAAACTCACCGCCTTCAGCATAGTGTCTAGTTGCTGGAATGAAAGGAATTAAACCACCATATCTAGCAGATGACATCTTAGTTCCAAAGTCTTGAATAGGGGTATTGGCAACTAAACCAAAATTAGAAGCAGGTCCTGCGTTTAATGTGTAATTACCAAAAGGATTAATAGCATTTTGAGGATTGTATCTGTTCATTGTATTGCCAATTTCCTTCAATCTTTGTTCATATTCTTTTTGATAATCTTTAGCACCAAGTACTTGATTAACCATTCCTAATCCAGCAAGTGCATTATTAGCAGCAACAATACCTGCAGTATCACCACGTTTTGTTTGAGTAAATCCATTTGCTGTTGGTGAAGTAGTTCCAGGTTGTGCATTACCACCAGGTGTTTGAGCTGTTTCTACACCTCCCACACTTGTAGCTGTTGCAGGTGTGTTTGCAGCTTTAAAGCCAGCAAGATACTGCTGATAATCATTCATATCTCTACCTTCTTCACCCATAAGACCTCTACCATTTTGAGCCATCCATTCATCATATGTTAATGGTGTATCACCACCATCTTGATATCTACGCATAGTACCACCATATCTAGCTAAATTCTCATAAGAAGGACCAGATGGATATCCACCATCAAAATCACCAGGACCCATAGGACCTGAAGGAATCATGTTATCTTTTCTTCTTTTCTCATTAAGAGGAGAATCCTGATACATTTCAGGAGATGACCAATCTTTCATAATAGCATCTTGTTTTTCTTTTCTTGCTTGTATTACATCTTGAAGTTTACCTGATTCTTGTGTTTCAGGGTTTACAACATATTCTGTGGTCTTTGGTTTTGCAAACAACTTCTCATAACCAAGAACTGCACCAGATAATCCAGCAGCAGCGCCAGCAATGCCTTTTACTGTACCAAGCAAACCTTTGTTAGGTAAAGCCCAAACCATTGATCTTGGATCTCCAAGTGAATTTGCTGCAGCCAAGCCTCTGTTCCAAGAATTATTCTTTAATGAATTAAGAGTATGTGATTCAGTTACATCAGTTCTTTGATCTCCTGCTGTATATGTATCATAATCATATGCTCCACCATCTTGCATTTTAGTTTTAGCCATTTCTAAAAACTTTTGCAAATCATACTTAACACCTTCACGTTCAAAATCAGCTATCATGTTTTTAGCAATTTTTTGTCTATTCTGAGGATCATTAACTTGTGTCAAGATATTTGCAATTCCTTCTACCATTTCAACATCGTTTTCACCACCTTCTGCCCATGTACCAAAACGTTTATGCCAGTATAATGGACTGAATGGATCTTTTGCTTTTGCAGAATCTCTTCCACCCATTCTATCCCAGAATCTGTCTTTGCGTTTCTCAGAACCATGTTGTTTAAAATCTTGCATTCCTTTCCATCCGCCATGCACCACTTTATACTGATCACCTTTCTTTGCAAGAACCATCCATTTTTTACCAGGACGTGTTGACTGTTTTTTAACACCAACTTTTGTAAAGCCCATGTTCTTATAGCGTGAAGGAATAGTTCCTCCTTCTGCCATTTCATAAAGTTGACCACCAAGTTCTTTTGCAAAGTTTCTAGCAAAGTTTGCTTTCTTAACCATTTCAGGTGAGTACTCTTCTTTATTATTTAAAATATGTTCAGCAGCTTCTTGCACAGACATTCCCATTTTAGTTGCTTGTGCTTTAAATGTACCTTTTTTTCTAGGGTCTATTTTAATACCACCATATTTCATTTCATCATCTGACTCTAATAATTCAGAAGAAGTATCTTCAATGTCTTCTGTATCTAAAGGAACATCTTCTTCTTCCATATCAGATTCTGCAATATCATTCATTGCTGATTGAATTATTCCTTGTCCTTGTTCTTCTGACAAACCTTGTTCCATTAACATCTTAAGAATATCATCAGGATTAGTTCCACCTTCTAACATCATGGAGATTTCTCCTAATGCATCATCAATATTTCCTGTCTTTTGTGATTCTTCAGATTCTTGTTGTTGAGGTTGCATTTCTCCACCATATTGTTTTACATAGAAACCACCATCTGGTGCAGGCGCCCATGATTCACCACTTGCTAAAAATTCTTGATAGTTTGCAGGATTATTAGGATTACCAGAAGTAGCTACAGGTTTTCTTACTTGTGCAGCAATCTCTTGTTTCTTTCTAGCTAACATTGCCTCATCAAAAGCTTGTTGTTGTTGTGCTGTTGCGTTATCATAGTTTACAAACTTTTTAAGATTTTCTGCTTGAGGTCCTGCAAAGTTTCTATTTGCAGATGCAAAATCAGAACCATAATCAGTTCTTACACCATTAATCTCAGTACTAACTTTTGGTACCATTTGATTAAGAGTTTTTAATCCTAAGAATCCATCTACTCTAGAGATACCGTTCTTAAAACTATTTGCTGTTTTAACACCCATTTGACCAGATGCAGTATTACCTGCAGCCATATTTAAAAAGTAAGATTGATAGTCTTTTACTTTGTTACTATCAATTGCAGCATCAGGATTTTCCTGATTGTATTTTTTAATCAATTCATATCCTAGTTTTTTATCATGGTTATATCTATCGTCAGAAGCAGCACCACTTTTCTTTGCATACTTTATAAACTGATTCCAATTATTAAGATCTTGTGGAGATAATGAATTTGTTTCAGGTTCGCCACCATATTCCATTTGACCACCACATTCCATACAACCACCATTCATCATTTCTGGAATATAACCACCAAATGCATAATCACTTACTTCCATACCAAATTCTGCTTTTCTCCAGCTTCCACCTTTTTCTTTATACCATTTTGCAGCATAACCATTTGCGTATGCAGAAGGATAGACATCATATTTAGATTTGGCAGCAGCCTTAGCTCTTGACCATAGTTCAGGATTAGTAGGAACATTTCCTCCTTTTGCCATCATGTCTAGTTCATTATAATCTTTCATTGTAAAGTTGTTTTCTATTAAGTTTTCTCCACCAAACTCATTTCTTTTATGATTGTAGTCAATGCGTTTACTTGAAGTTTTTGATCTTTTAAATTTTTCTTTTTCAGATTGACTTAATTCTGAAGCTGTTTTTGGTGTGTCACTATTTATTCTTTTTGATGGTCTGCAAGCAGGATATCCAGCACGTTTTTCTCCTTCTTGTCTGCCACACTCTTTTCCTGTTTTTACATCAACCCACTTCTCAGCAAACCATCTATCTAATCCACCATGTTGTCCTCCAGTCTTCATTGTCCAATTAAAAGATGGTTGCTCTAATTCAGGTTGCATTGTATAATCAGTAGTTATTTCTGAACCTACAGGTAAATCTTGTGCAGCAACTAAGTATCTTTGATTGCCCTGTTCTATGCTAATGGCATTTGGTTCAAAAGAATGATTATGAAATTTTCCTATTTTACCAACAGGTTGTCCATTTGAATGAGCAAGTCCTATAACTTCACCTTCTCTTATGTTTTTATTTGTAAAAAGCCCTTTGCCTTGAATCTTACTTTTATCAACAAAAACATTATTTTCTTCTTGAGCTTCCTGCGCTTTAGAAGAAATAAACTTCATCAATATCTTATTCTTATCATTCATTATCTTGAACTATTGAGATGTTTTGAATTTGTTAGTTTTAAAATCATTTTTTTATCACCACTTACATTCTTACGCAAGATTACTTTGTTACCATAGTGTCTAAACTTCTTGTGTTCAGTAGGTGTCTTAAAGTAATTTACATAATCAGGATTAATTGTTCTTTCATAACCTGAACATTTTGTAATCCACATAGGTGTGTCATTGCCAGAAAACTCACCTCTATCTTTTGTAACATCCCAGAATTGATTAAATCTAAATCTGTTTTCTTCTTTAGAATAAAGAATATCAATACCTGTTGTTGATGCTTGTGGATAGTTTACTAGATCTAAAGGATTGTTTTTACCTTTAAGTTTCAGCTTAAGTAATCCAGACATTTGCTCAGAGTTATGTATGATAGCTCTGTCAAAGTTTTCATCTAAGATATGATTAAAATCTTTACCATCATTGAAGAATTTATAAACGTCTAGTGTGTATTCAATACTTCTTAATGTAGTGATGTTATTAGGTGTTGTCACAGGGTATTCTACTTCCCATGGATAATCTACACCATAGTAGTTAGCAAAACTATCCCAGCGATCATTGTGTTTCCAAAATCCTCTACCTTTAATTGTAAAGAAGTGTTCATGTGACGGCATCAACAAACTAGGTTTCCAATCATGGAAACTAATCCATAACTTTTGTTTTGGATCATAACTGATAGTCCAACCACATGGTTTAAAACATTTAGGATCATCATAAGCACAAGGGCATTTGATAATTGTAGGTTTATTTACAATAACTTCTAATTCACATATTGTACTTTGATCTCCTCTAACACTAATCAAACTATAAGTAGTAGTTGCTGTTGGTGTTACAATCATTGAATCTACAGGATTAACTGTATAATTACCAGGCATCAGTGTAACTGAATCTGGATTGCCTGTTACAGACCAAGTTAAATTGATTGATTCTCCTTCATTTATAACATAAGGAACAGAATCAAATGTGCACTCTAAAGTAACAGGAGGACATGGAACATTTAAAATTGTATCTGATATAATACTACCTACTATACCAGTTGCAGCTTGACTTTTTGTACCACCTGTAGTATTTGCATAGATGTCATGAATTAAAGATATAGTAGGAGCAACTGATGGACTAGTTACACCAACACCTGTTGCAATTGGAAATATTTTAATATCTGCTGCTGCAGCATTGTTTGCAATAGTCTGTGCATTAACATCGTCTTGACCAACAACATAGTAATCATCTGTACCAGATGGTCTAGCATCTGTAATCATAATGATTAACTTAATAGCGTCTGTCCTAAATGTACCTGCGTCACCATCAACTGCCATTTGAATACCAACATCTGTTGGTTCTGGCTCATTACAACCATTACCTAAAGTTACTGCTTGTAATGCTGCATTAAAAGCTGTTATATTATTAGCTGACATTGAATGCCTAACTACGTTGTCTAATGCACAAGTTTGATTTACAGTGATTAATCCAAATCTGTAATCATTGTTTGATTTTGTTACAGCATCTGCAGCAATGTTTGATATACTAGTTTTTAAGTTATTCAATACACCACCCATGCTACCAGTAATATCTAACACAAAAACCAAATCTAATGGTGCAGTACAGAATACAGGTTCTTCAGCCATTAGCATCATAGCTGGTCTACCAGCAACAGATATTTCACCTAATGTTCCTTGTAATGATATTGATGGTGTTTCTCCGCATGAATACACAGGAGTAACAGAAATTTTATAATGTGAATCTAAGTTTAGGGTTTCACTTTGTGGAACAGAACCTGAAAAATAGTTTATAGTTGAAGGTATAGTATAAGTATTTGTAGGATAACTCAATGTTTCTCCTTTCATAAATGTACTATAAGTATAGTCACCAATAAAACTATCATAAGTTCCTAGCCAAATCTGAACAAGATATTGCTGTGGATTTTCTTGATTTGATGCTAATGTTGGATGACTCCAATCTACAGTAACAGTTCCATCTTCATTTAACCCACCTACAGTCATAGATGTAATTTGTGTTGGTACACATTCAGAAGGAGTACTACCGCCACCTGTAGTTCCACATATGTAATATGGTACACCAGATGGATCATCAAAATGTAAATCTGATCTCAAAGGAACGTAGTCTTTCTTAGTAAAGTATACTAATTCATACTGAGGATCATAAATAGACTGTACACCAATACCTGCAACAGGGTTGTCATAAAGTGGATAATCAGGATATTGACGTAGTAACTCTGAAGGTAAGTTTTCTGCAAACCAGAATTTCATACCATTTCTAGATATCTCATCAAGACTGCCGGCATAATGCATTATTTTACCTGACTTCTGAGAAGCATAAAATAAACCATGTGGAGTATTTACAGCTGATCTTGAAGAAATACATGCACCATATTCTAATGCGTCATCAGCATTAGTAAGACTTTGCATGTTTTGTTGGAATAATCCACCATCACCAATTGTAATTTTAACACCACCTTTAGTCTGTAATTGATCAACACCTACAAATTGTGTAGGTTCTGCATTCTCAAATAATATTACAGCACCTGTGCCATTTAAAGATTTTATTGTACTGATTTTTCCTCCAAAATCTTTATAGTTAAGTGGTAAAAAGTTTCTCCAGTTATCTCGTTTAAGACCTGACTGCTGTTGGAGAGAGTACACTCCACGTTTAGGGTAGTACTCAAAACATGTGCTATATATGGCTGGGTCATAGTCTCTTGGGAGAATTTGTCCCCAGGTAGCAAAGTTGTTGAACAGTTTGGATGTGCTAAGTGATAAGTCATACTTGTTATAAATTGGTTTGGTAATCAAATCTGATCTGAACATCAATTGCTCATCATTAAATGAATTACCATATACATCATAGAACTTTTGAAAATCTTCCTCACCATAGTCTCTAAAAGCCATGTTAAGTTCAGACTCTGTGTAAAAATCTCTGATACCATTATGAAATAAATATGCAAAACACTTTCTTAAAGTCCATGTACCAGTTCCACCAGCTCTGTCCATTCTATGAAAACTACTTGGTGTTGTAAAATTTAATTGTGGTACAATTCCCAAAAATCCTCCTAATGATATATTCATGTCAAAGTCTGTTGTATCAAACTTATCATAATCAATCCAATATCTTGGAGCAGGGCCATTTACATAATTTCTATAATTGTACTCAGTAGTATTTGGCATGTCAAACATCCATGTGTTAAAGAACATGTATGGATTTTTTTCAGTGTATCTGTTAATATAGATATCACCACCAAATATAACAGAAGTGTTATACTTTGTTATTAACTGAGGAGTTGTTGAATATATACATGAATCTGTTGGCAATTGAACAATAGAACTCAATTGACCATACTGATTTTCAAAATCAACTTTTAATGCACCATAATAAGCAACAGTATTTGTTGTAATAGAATCTTTAACAGGATTAGAACGATCAATGCCACCATCCTGAACTCTATGTTTTGTATTATCAGTAGTTGAAGAAACATCTGGTAAATCTGATGTTAACTTGACAGCTACATATTTGTTTCTATTTAGATTGTTAATTCTATATGTGGCATCAAAATCATGAATACCTGAACCAATATATTTAGCTCCTGAATCTGCAACTTTTCTTCTAAAGGCTCTTGGTAAACCAGAAGGAACAGATGAGTTAGAAACAGGTGAGTATGAATCATAAAAACCATGACTGTTATATTGAAGCATGTACTGTCTTTCTTTACCAAGTTTTCTAAAAATTTCTAAAACTTGATCTGTACCTTGCCCCCAATAGTATGCTCCTGAAGCAATCATTACAGCAATACCTGCAATTGTTGTTGCCACACTACCAGATCCCCAAACACTCAATGCACTCGTTGCTCCACCTAAAATAAGATCTCCTATTGCAGAAGCTGGTCCTGATTCTCTTGATGCTTCAGCGCCACCTAAATAAGCACCTGTACCTAGAGCTAATGCCCAAGGATCATTTTTTGCAGTGTATGTAGTTTTACCTACAGCTGCTACTAAAGCAATACCTAAACCAATAATTCCAGCAGTTACAAAAGCACCATCTGTTAAGATTACATGTTTAGGATGTTTATGAGGATATTCAAACTTACCAATTACTTTACCTCTTTCCTCTGTGTATATTTTAACATAGTTTGAACCAATGTATGGTTTAACAAAATTTGTTTCTACAGCATGAAATGATAAATAATTTCTCTTATGAGTATCTAATTTTGATGCAGATTCTACGCCAGATTGACTTCCTTTTCCTTCATCAAGAATAGAATAGTCATTACTTAAGAAGTTATCAGGTCTAATATCATTGTAAGGATAGTTTTGAAATAATCCTTTTCTACCAGTACTACCTTGAATATCAAACTCAAACATGTTGTTAAATAAACCTTTAGCAACAATAGTTCTATTTCCTTCTCTTGAACCCCTTAATATCTCATAACCTACAATATCTTTGATTGCTTTTAAATCCTCGTCAACTGGATGTTGTATGTTTGAAAATTGAACACCAAGATTATAAATATAATCACCACCTTGACTATGAATATGAATTGTTTCATTAGAAGGCATTTTGTGGTGTCTAATTGGTTTACCACATAGTGTACCCCATACTTCAGGTTTATCATCTGGATATTTTTCAGTTGATTCCCAGTATGCCATATCACCTTTAGCAATAATAACACCGCCATCTTTGGTTGTACCAGATGCTAAATATTTTGTAGCAGTATCATATACTTGCCAAACTTGAGTTTCGTTTGAATAAACAACATCTGATGTTGACACAGAAGCTGTATCAGCAGGAGTTGCTAATCTACCAGGAATATGAAAAGAAGCACTTCTTGCACCAGTTTTGTATACCCATCTAATAAAGAATGCATACACTTCATCACGCATGTATCCTGTAACATTACCGCCATTGTGATAATATGAAGAAGGATATTGTGCAGCAACCCATTCTACTTTGATATCATTTGCTTGTTTCTGATAATTAAAATAAGGTTGAGTAGTTACCCCAGTTCTGATAAGATAGTTATTGACAGAGTGCATTTTCTCACTCTTTTCATAAACTACAGATTTTAAAGGTATTACTGCAAGTTCAACTGTTGGTAAACTTTGATTATATAAGTCAAGATGTACTGATGTTTGTCTAATTGAATAGTTACCAATTTTTTTAGCAATAGTTTGCTGATTAATTACAGCAATAACAACAAGTTCATATTCATCATAATCCTTGTCTAAGTTCTCTATTGTAATATCTAATGCACCACCTATTCCAGTATGATCCCACAATGCTTGTGGTTGACTTGGAATAGAATAGTCAGTAAGTCTTATTCCATTTTCAGAATAAGCTACAACAGCCATGTAACTACCATTATTTAACTGACCAGCTCCTTGAGCCTTTTTTACAGTAACGCAAGGTTGTGTTACAAGAGGATGTAATCTTATAGCATCGCAATCTAGCTCTGTGGTATATTCAGGAATAAAACAATCCTCATCTTGTGATAAGTTGTTACCTGTAGTTTTATATGGAACCCTATCAAGATTTAATACTCTATCAGGATTTAAATTGTCTTGAAAATATGTTGAATAAGTACAGTCATAGTTTTCCTTTGTGACTGCAGTAATCAAATGTGTTTTTTTAAAACCAAGACATGGATCATTTACAACTTTTGTATATGAACAATCTCTTTCATCAAAGATACCTATCTCTGATGAAACATCATTTGTAGAGAATATAACCCAAGATGTTTTAGACTTGTGAGAAATACCAATAACATCATAAGTTGCGTTTACACAAAACTTATTAGAAGGTTCATTTCCTATGGAACCAGTCTCACCATAGTGAGCATTGTTAATAGCATTTACCGCATTAGTCCAAAGACCTTCTGAAATGTAAATATCAGTATAGTCTTTGACCATACCTTTATTAAAGGCATTTGTCTTGGCAGCACTTGTATTTGTAAAATTCTCGCTCATTACTCTTTGATGTTGTAATTTTTCTGACGTAATACTTTATAAATTGTCTCAGTCAAGTGACCAACTAACCATGCAGTAGATTCTTCATCTGTGATATTAATGTCAGTTAATATTCTAACTGCTAAATGGTATACCTCATGTGATATAAGATTGATTGTAAGTTTATCTTCTTCATATACAATGTAGTATTCTAAACCATTTTTACCAGGCATATCAAACACACATCCATAACTATCTGTAACATCAACTAATGACTTAGTTTTTTTATCAATATAGTCTTGCATATCCTGCATGCTTTCTACAACACGTAGATTTACTACTGCATCATAAATAGCAAGGTTTATTTTTTTTTTAAATATTTTTGCAGCCATTAGATATTGCTCTTAAACATGTTATAGTAATTATGATACTGAGCTTTTCTATTTAACTCCCACGTTTTCTTTAGTTCTCTAAAGTCTGGTGTGTTGATAAATGATAAAGCGTTGTTTCTAGCCACTCTTAGTTTTTGTTCTACTAATTGTAGATAGTTAATGACATTCTCTCCAGACATATATAAGTTTTCATATATTCTCTGTTTTAATGCATACTCATAAAATTCATTTACTAATGGATGTTCCATAACCAAAAGATTACCTTTGTCATCCTCCATTAAACTTTGATAATTAATATATACAACACCCTCATCAAAGTTTGTAACTAAAAATCCATTTTTGATATAAGCTACATTTGGATCATGACTATTCAAATTAAAACAATCAGCAGATACTGATTTGCTTTTTTCTATTCTTAAAGGAATCAAATGTGAATGCTCATATCTTCTTCCATTTAGATTATATGCTACAACTTTTTTACCACTTGCATCACTTACAATTTCAGCACTAGTTCCGCCACTTGTTGTAGCAATAGTGTTACCACCCATAACTACAAGTCTAACTTCTGTAATTACTTCATTTGATTCAGAAATTAACTCAAAACTATTATTGTCTAGATGATGAATTTCAAATGACAATAAGTTTCCATCCACGCTTAATGCTTGAACTAATATATTTGCTGTACCAATATTGTGGTTAATAACGTTGATTCCAGGAAGAATATTTCTAATAACGCTGTATTGTCTTACATTACTACCTCCTGTTAACTTGAACATTTTTTGTGCAAGAAGAACACCTTCTAACATTCCCTCTGTATATGTCTTAGCTCTTTCTTGTAAATAGTATGAGTTATGGCCTTCACATACAAGAGCAAAGTTTAAAACATAAAAGTCTTGTGGTAATTTACCTTTACCTTTATGTATCTCAATTGCTTTTGAACGTGACTGATTAACTTTAAGACCTAACTCATAGTTTACTTTCATAGCAACTTTGATTAGTTGCTGTGGATCTATTGAACTTTCTAAGTCATAAGTTCGCATGTCTATCTTGACACTCTCAAGTAGTTCATCAAATTCTTTATATTGTACTTCAGTCAACATAGCGTTTATATTAATTATCTAGCTGTGTGTTTAAGATCTTGTGCAGCATCTTGTGGAACTTGCATCATCAATCCTAAATCTCTCATAGCTAATTGTTCAATTTCTGGGAATAAATGTTCAGGTACATTGTAAGGACTATCTTGAACATACTGACAGTCATCAGCTGGGTCACAGTTATACTTAGAGATATCTCCTTCAAATACACCTTCAATTCTTACAGCATCCCACTCTAAATTTGGAAAATATAAGTAACCATCTAAGTACCAATAGTATTTTTTCTTATTGTACTTAAATGTTTTTTGCCTTTCCATTTGTTGATATGTAGTAGGATATGTACTTGTTAAGTCTTCTGATAAATCTAATGAGGTAACTGCTCTAATCAAAGGTCCCCAGTAACCATCATAAAGTTCAGGTAACTTATCTTTTGTTCTTTTAAAATAACAACCTGTATCAATACCAACACATTGAGCTTGTGCTCTATCTACTTCAATCAACTCTACAAAATCTAGAGTCTGAAACACAGATTGATATTTCATGATGCGATTCAAGTTATCTTGTCTACGCATCAATAATTTTGCATGTTTATTAACAAGAGAATACAAGAAACGGTCAGTCAGGAAAGCATCCTGCTTAACAGCTTTTACTTGGTTACGCACCCTTGATAATACTTCACCTATTGTAATCATTTGTTATAGTTCAAATTCGTTATACATTGATATGTCTTGTTCAACTTGCTCAGTCTTGAAAGATTCATATCCTTTAGTTCTGAACATGCTTGATATTTTAATTTTAGGATCAATCTCCACATATTGCTTCCATTTCTCAGGATATGTTTTGCTGACCATTCTTTTAAATGCTCTTGTAGGTTTGAATCCCCAAAGTTCATGATTCTTAAACCTATACTTTGTACCATAGGTTGTGTAAAAAATCTTTGCTAAATGTTGATCACTTTCCCAGTTGCGAAACTCTATGACTTTCATATATTGAGCACTGGTCTTGTAGTCAACATTAGGACTACGCTTTGGTTGACAAGTTCCTATGAAGAGATGTCCTATTTGCTCAGGAATCTCAACACCATCTCTGTTTTCAATCACAGTAGACCAAAGATTTGTGTTGAACGTGTGAATGATTTTCTTCACATCAGCAGCACTTAGGTCTTTTGCAGAAGGTACTTTTTGCTTTAGTAACTCAATAAATTCTGAGTTTAAAGTTCCTTCAGCACTGGGTCTGAAACGAGGCGCATTGAGATTTGGTTTTCTTGCATCTTTCATATGATACCTACAATAAGAATTTACTAAATTTTTGGGACATTATAAAGAACTTCTTTGATTAATTAGACTGTATATGTAAATTCACTTATCAATCCTTTGCTTGAATCATGAATGTGCATAATAGCTGAACGCGTATTTCCCACATATTTGTTGTGGTAATGGTAATAATCAGAAGAAGTTAAGGCAGGTATAATTCTAGTAACAAAGCCATTTTGTTCATTTTCAGTCACAAACTGTGTTGTTTTACGTCCATGATAATGACCTGTGTAAAGCATTCTATATTTAGAAGATCCCCATTCATTTGGAAATTCAACAGCATATACTAATGGATTATTCTTAGCAGTCACGTCCCCATGTTCAAAACAAAGCATGTTTAAACCATAAGTTAATACCTTTCTCTCTGCATAGGTAACATTAAAATCTATATCTTCCCAAGTCTTAAATGCTTGAGAAACAGCATGTAGCAAATGGAATGAACTAAGTCTGTCATGGTTACCTGGAATAAACAATACCTCAAGTTTCTCACAAAACTGTTTAGCTGTTCCAATTGCCTGGCAGATACCATCAAAAGCTTTAATGTAAGCTTCAGTTGCCATCTCTGAGTTCTCTACTGGAGTTCCCTTTGTAGTTGTACCACCAAAGGTGTCCATATTAAGTGTATCTGGGCCTATTACAAAGACTATCTTCTCTAAGACATAGTTTCTATTAGCTTTGTCAATTAAGTAGCTTACAGAGTCATTTAAGATCTCTGCCATGTCTTCGTTCCCTACTTTACCAAAGTGAAGATCCTGTAAAGAAAGAACCCCACAAACTTTTTCTTGAGAACTTGTGTTCTGCCAAAAAGCTGCAGGGTCTAATGGAGTTATTTGTGGAACCTGATATGTTTCAAGTAACTCTAAAAATGTACTTTGTATTTTTTCTTCTTGTGGTACTCTGCTTACTAGCGCAGATACTAACCACTTGGTTCCTTTTTCTTTATTCCAGTATTGAGATAGTTTCCACTTCTTTGTGTCTATCTTCAGTAATGCAATAATTTCTTCAGCACTACGCGGCTCTGTTGCAGACAGGCCAACAATCTTACTGGTTCCTGATTCCAAGTCTTCATGAATTTCAATTCTCTTAGAATCTTCTTCTTTATTGTGCCATCTGTCTTTAGCATCAATTCCTAGTTGTTGTTCTAGTTCAAATAAAATTTCTTCATTTGATGCAACATCTGATTTTTTTGTTAACTTTGCTTCAACCATTTTAATGATGACAGAATCTATTTTTGAACCTGCTTCATTTAAAACTTTGATTACTTCTTCTTTTATCTTTTGGTAATAAGATAGTGAAATACCTAGTCTTTGAGCTTCAGCTTCTGCTGACTTTTTTCTTTTTAAGCTATGGTATACTGATGATATAATATTCATAGGTTATTTTTTGTATGGTTAAACTAAGCAAAAATAGGAAATTAATTTATTATTTCTTAGAAATGCAATGGTTTTTAAAAAGATACCCCCAGCTTTCGCCAGGGGCACTTCTCTAACAAGCAGGAAAACCAACAAACCTACTTATCAAATTTTTAGATTATAATAGTATCTACAGTGTTATCATGCCCTGTAACTGCTGCTGAACAAATATCTGCTCCAGAAGCAAAATAAGCACCTTGTGAGCAAGCATTGATGCTTCCATAATTAGTACCAGCAGCCACAAGAACTGTAAATGATTGTGTCGTAGTATTAGTACATCCTGCACCTCTTGAGGTCCAATAAACTTCAACATTAAAGTTAGTATCTACTGATACAGGAGCATCTAAAGAAACACTTGCACCCATGTGATCATCAATAGTGCCACCAATACAAGGTTCCATTGATCCATAAGCACCTATTACATTAATAGTAGTTCCTTCACCACAAGCACCATTAATAGTAAGTTCAGATTCATTACCTAATATAACACTTCCTTCTCTAGCACAAAATGTAGTTGCATCGTATCCACTAACACCTCCAACAGTCACTTGTTGAATCTGACCTCCACAATCTATATAAGCTGTAGTTTGTGCTTGAGCTGAACTAGTTGATACTGTATAAGAAATACAGTTTTCAGCAGGACAATCTAATGCAGTGGCTACAGTTGATGCTGCAGTGCTCTGATCAGATTGATATTCTCCTGTAGGGCAATTTGTTTTTACTGTTACATTATATGATACTCCACATTCAATACCTGTTGTAATAACCACAGGTGAAGAAGATGCCGTTGTACATGTTGGAGTACCACCAGTTGTAGGAACATAACAAACTTCATAGCTTGTTATTCCAGGTACTGGTGTGAAATTTACTGTTAATTGTGCCATATTAATATGATTTTTTATAATTCTTTTAAGATACTACAGCTGATAGATTTGTTGGTGCAGGACATGCAGGTGCGTCATTAATTGTAACTGAACCTGAACAGTTTGCAACATTAGTACCAACAGCAATAGTAAAACTATAGTTGTAAGTAACACCATAATCACCTACAAAATTTATTACAGTTCCTGTAGGTCCTTCAGCAACATTATATGGAGCTTGTCCATCAACGTTAATGTCGCCAGAATAGATAGCATCTCCTGTCAAATCAGGAAAACCAAGAGTTACATTTCTACCTTCTACAAATTCTCCAACACTTGGACAAACTGCTTTACCAGCTTGAACATCTGTTGAATCTGTAGGACCACCAACTTCACATAAATTTACAATTTGATAAGTATATAATACATTATCTAATGCAGTAGTATCTGAATAGTTAGAGGTAGCAGCGGGTAAAACAGAGCTGATATCTGCAAAAGAACCAGCTCCTGATTTTCTTTGAACTTTCTGACCTGTACTGTTTGCATCATTTACAGGTGTCCATGAAAGATTTATTGTTGCCATTTTATTTTAATTTTTTATTTTAATTATTTTAGTTATGAAACTGTTGCTGTTAAGTTTGTTGGTGCAGGACACTCTTCAGGAGGTCTACATGCATTTTTTACAAATGATATTTCTACAGTTGTAGATTCACCAAAGTTTTCACAAATTGTTTTAGCTTTAACTTTATATGTATCACCTGCAATTAATCCTAAACCAAAGAAGTTAGCACTTGCGGAACCTCCACCAGGTACACTTATAGTTTGGGTATCAACATCTACGTTACCACCTGTCACATGTACCAATGTAAACTGAATGCTTAATGCAGTTGGATCACTAACTGTAGCAGTTGCTGTAATTCCACTTTCAGTTTTAGTACATACCTCTTCGTATCCTAAACCTGTTGGTACTGGACATTCAGATACACATTCTAAAGTTGTAGTTGAAGCAGTAATCCAAGCAGAATCACCACCTGTACATTTAGTTTTAACTCTTACATTATAGTTTGTTAATTGAGTCAAACCAGATACTGTAATTGTATTTGGACCACTAAGAGTAGTTGTCAACATTCCACCTGCAGTCCAGTTTGCAGAACCTGCAACTTGATATTCTAATGTTACATTAGGATTGCTAGGAATATGAGCTATATCTGCAACAAATGCTTCACAGTCTACATTAGTAATACTAAATTCTGGAGCAGGACAAGGAGCAGGACAAGCAATAACAGTAACAGGTAATGTTGTAACAACATCACAAAGACCAAATGCACTATTTTTAGTTACTTTAACGATATAAGTGCCAGGAGCAACACCACCAAAGTTATACATATAACTAGATGACATACCTGTTGGTGTAAATGTGTGTGATTGTAAAACAACAGTAGGACTAGAAGTACTAACTAATTCAGCAAGTAAACTTGTAGCAGTACCATCATCAGAAAAAGAAACTTCAAATGAAGCACATACTAATGATCTACCAAAAATGTTTGTAATGGGATTACATGAAGTACATGATTCTGTTTCTTCTAATGCAGGGCATGGTGTTCCATCACATGATGCTGGAGTAGTAATGGTTCTTGTTCTAGTTCTAACTCCTCCTACACAATCTGACCAAGGACCCCAAGCAGATACAACACAGTTAACAGGCAAACAACATTCTCTAGTTTCTTCTAGATCAGGACAAGCTGCTCCACCATTTTGAGGTGCTTGAATAACTGTTCTTGTTCTAGTTTGAACACCATTTAAACATTCTGACCATTCAGACCATGCTGATACCTCACAATCAACAACTGGAGGTGTACCATCGCAACAATCACAAAGTTTGTTTGCAATGATTTGCAATACTTGATTAAGATTAGCACCTGTAGTAATTCCAAGACATGGAATTGCAGGTCCTGTATATCTAACACATGTGTCAAGAACTATCTCTTCACATGGTTCTCCAGTACAATCTGGTGGTGCAGGAAGCTCAACACAAGGTTCTGGCTCGTTGCACTGATGACAATATTGATTAGGATACATTATATTTTAAATTTTATTTGTTCTATTAATTAACAAGTTACTTCACCTGCGCATGCCACAGCTCTATTTGTAGAAATTGCACCTAGACAATCATAAGTTTTATACTTAGGAGTACATGGATCAACTCCACATTTCACATATCTCTCCATTTCATAAATATGATCTACTGAAGAAACACCTGTTGCAAATGTTTTTGTAATTGATTCAGACACAGCAAGTGAACAATCTCCATCAACTGTATAATTAATTACTGCTGTAAATGGAGCAAGTGAGTTTGCTACAGGATTTCCAGTAACAATATCTTTCAATGTAAGTGTAGTTTTTCTTCTCTTTGTTACATAAGAGTCACCATCACATACTGTTGTAATATCATCAAGTGATACATCAGTTACACTAACACAATAAAGTACAGTTGTCAAAGCTATTTTACCTACAATTGTTGCAACTGTTGAATCATCACAGCTATACTCTGCTACAATTTGTACTTGATAATCTTTTGCAGGATCAGGAACAACTGTTATATCATGGAAATTAGTTCCAAAAGGTTTTACAACATTTAAAATTGGTGAACCAACTGTTGATGAACCATTCCATTCATACACTTTAACAGTATATTGTAATGGAGCTTCTGATACAGTGCCTGTAGCTGGAGCTGACCAAGTTATTTTAGAACCTGAAGATGTTAGATTTGTAATCTGAATATTTGATACAGGAAGTGGTACACATGGTAAAGTAGTATTTGAACTATTAACAATTGCAGCTCTCATATCACAAATTGTCAACCACATGTTTACTATAGTTTCTGACAAAGTAGTTGGATTTGCAACCCAACCTGGTATCAATGACATTGATGCCGCAGGATTACTTAAAGGTTCTGCAGAATCTAAACTTGCACATTCTGTTCCAATTGCTGTTGATAGTGCAGCATTAGTTCCAAGTAATGTTGTCAATTGACAGAATTTACTTTCAAATGCTGAAAATGCAGTACCAATTGGCACAACAGTTCCTGGTGTTGATGAACTTGCACATTGAGATACAACAGAAATTGAAGCTCCTGTTCCACCTCCACCACCTGAATTTGCTTCAAGTGCTGCAACTCTTCCACCTAAGTTGTCAAGAGTTGAGTTAATGCTAGTTATATCATCAATGATTTCACATATTTTAGATGCTAAATAAGCACTATATTCATTTGGCAATAATGCTGTAACTTCATCACCATCCTCTGTAAAATATAAACAAGCAGGTAATGAAATAGGTGTTGGTGTTGAACCACCTCCAGAACTTTCACCACAACAAGTAGAAGCAATTTGACATTGCTTATCTATCATTGCTTGTAAAGCTCCAAGAATTGTTGTAGGTTCTGCTACACCTGGAGCAAGAATACATTTAAAATCAAGTGTACTTAAATCAATAACACCTGAAGTTATTTCACACAACTTGGTTGCTAGATCAAAAATAACATCTGTAATTGTATCTCCTTTACAAAGATCAATACAAGGAATATCTGGACCTTGCCAAATAACACAAGAAGATGATGTTTTTGTACATCCATCTTCAGGTTTTAATTTTAAGTTGCTGTGTAATGGTTTCATTATATTGTCTTGATTTTTTCCTCAATACTAATTTTTGAACAACCTCCACCAAACGTTAAACCACAAGTATTCATTTCAAGAGTTCTTAAATAAAGTTCTCTCAAATCATTTGCATATTCAGCTTCTACAGTTGCTTTACAAGATTTTAAACCATAACGCGTTTTCTTGTAAGAAACAAAAACTGAATCAGCAAATACTTCACTTATGCGTTCTATTGGGTCCATGTTTATGTGTTGCTTGTTTTATTCATATCTGTAGTCAAAGGATATTTATTCAATTGGCTAGCAGCGTGTTCTTTCAATTTAAGTTGATTCTCATAGTTTGCAGCACAAGTGCTACATACTTCTTTACCATCAGATGCTACTCTCTTTTGACATCCACATGATAGTTTTGATCCACAATTTTGACAGTTCATATTATATTTGGTTTTAAATAGTTTGTCTTAGTGATGATGACCATGAGATCCGTGTGTATAACCACCATGAGATCCATTGCAACTTACGCAGCAACCAGTCATGTATTTTTTTAGCAATTTGTCAGCATAAGCCAACATTTCAACACCTTGCTTTGGTGAGTGACAATATTCTGTCTTTGCTTTTGCAGCATCTATATACATCTTAATATAACGTAAATCATGTAATTTTTGATGTTGTTCTGCAGAAGGTTCACAAGGTTCTAATTGTACTTTACAAAGTTCCTTGTAGTATGCATTCATAATTGTTGTTGTTCTCAGATGATAGTATTCTACATAAACTTTATCATTTGGAGAAACACTATACTTGATAGTATAAAGTCCATCAGGCAAAGAAATCAAATGCTCTGCTTGAGGATGTTGTAGATGAAAATCTTTTGCATTCAAATTAAGTGCAAAACCTGGAGCAATCTTTGGTTCTGTAATATATAAAGGTTCTGCAAAACCAGGAAAGAATATATCTAACCTAGGGCAGTCCACAGGTAACGTCTCAGCATAACTAGAACTATCCCATATTTTTAGGATAGTGTCACATGCTGTGTCTGGGATATCTAATGCCAGAATATGTTTTATTGCCATTGTTTGAGTTTATTATAAGAGAATCTCTACACTTAAAATTTACAAAAAATATCTAACAAAAACAAAAAAAGGAGGGAAGAGTTGTCCCCTTCTCCTCCTTCTTTGCAATGTATGGAAAGCAAGATCAGTTATTACAACTGAACTTGTAGTTGTACGTGGTTACCAGAACTCAACAACAACGCGTCAATGTATGATTCAAAAGCTGCATCGCGAGCGTCTACAACAATTTTAACCAAGTATTGATCAGCATCCATCATACCAGTTGGGTTGCTCTTGCGAGGAACACTGTGTAAAATGTGGTAAGTGTAGTACTTAGCAGAACGAGACAACTCAGTAAGAGTAGTGTCATCCAACACTTCACGCAAACGTACATCTTGAGTCCAAGGCTCTTGTTGGTATCTTTTAGCCAAGATCAACTCTCTAACTAAAGTTTCACCATAACCTTTTCCTTGGTAAGCAGCAGTTACTTCAGCAACGAAGAAACAAGACTCAGCACAAGGATCACCTGTAGAATCAACAGCAGATGCGTAGATGTAAACTGGCTCAATTTCAAAATGATCTTTAGGATCAAAAGAGCAGTTACCAAACTTAGTGTCTACATAAGCACCAGTCAATTTCAATTGTACCCATTTGTCACCCAAAGCAATTGTGTCCCAGTTAGCAGGCTTAGTAGTAGTAACTACAGGGCTAGCACCAGAATTGTCAGTGTACAACAAAGAAGGAGCAATGAATTTACCTAAGATAGGATCAGCAGCAATTGCAGCAGCCCATGCTTCGTAAACAATAGCTGAATCAACCAAAGTTCCATCAACATCACCTTCGCAACATCCTGTGAAAGCATCAACAGTTTTGTAAGCGTTGTGAGTTAAGAAACGCAATGCAGCAGAACCTTTAACATCTACACGTAGACGGTAAGTTGTGTTACATTTGATATCACAAGGAGCAGCAGCACCAACAGTGATAACGTGGTTTACAGCGTTAGCTGGTTCAGTTACGTAGAATGCACTAACGTACTTAGGGTTGATACCTTTAGACTTTACAGTCTCTTTGTATCCACCATGGAAAGGACCAATCTTGTCATTAGCGTGGAAGCTACCTTGAGCAAGATAAATTAATGGTGTAGTAGCATAGGTAGGTGCAACAGTTAAGTCTTGGATCAAGTTGTCTTGTGCAGACACTACACCAATCTCACCAGCAACTAATGCTAATGTGTTTTGCCCGTCTTTAGTAGAGAAACCATCAGTTCCTACTAAGAGTTTTTGGAAGGCGTGTGGAAAGTAAGCCATAATGTTTAAAATATTTAAGGTTAATAAAAATTAATTTTTTGTTTTGTTTTCTTTATTTTAAGAAAAGCAGTTTATACTTAATAGAGTTGATAGTACTTTTAACGTTATCCAGGTCATTGACAATCTCACTGTAAGGCATAATTGTTTGTAAACCAGATACCATTTCTTTCATCTCTCTTAAATAAGATACAGCTTCTTCTACAGAATTCAAAATTCTTGGTGCAGAATCTTCATAATTTAGCAATTTTTCTGATGCACCTTGAAATCCTTCAGCAACAGCATCTGCATGTCCAGGTAATGCATCATACAATTCATTTAACGCTTTGTGTGATGAAAATGAACCTAAACCTGTAACTTTCAAGTGTAACTTATGAAAGCTTACAGAAGCGTTCATTAATTCAGTAACACATGCTGCAGTTTGAGACTCACATGAAGATCCTGCAGGATATCCTGTAGTTGTTCTTTTTAAAGTTTTATATTGTCCAGCAAAGTCCATACTTAGTTATTTAATGTTGCTTGTTGTTTTAATCTTGAGTATTGGTTGAATAATTCAATGTCTCCTGCTAAAATTGAACATGTTTCATCAATGATCATCTCAATAATGTCATCCTTCAATTCACATTCAACATCAACATCTGCAGTACCAGTTGATGGGTTAATACAACCTAAGAAAGAAATATTTCTAGGTTTTCTGTAATAAACCAACTTAGGAATGCTAAGATCAAATTCACCATTTGTGTAAATTCTAAACTTATCACTTTGCACTGTTGAAAATGTTTCACCCCACTCTGCACTAGGTTTTCTGAAATCATCTCCTAAAAGAGAATCAACGTCAGCAACTTGTGCTAAGTAAACAATTAAAGGTCTTTCAGGACAACACTCAGTTACAGCATTTACAGATATTCTTTTATAGAACAAGTAATCTGTAGGAATAACAGCTGTTTCATAATACAAAGGAAACTTGGTAGCAGTAATGTTTTGCTCTACAATAAGTATCTGCAAATCATCAATATTCATAATTGTTTGTTCACTACCTTCTCTACCTTGGTTATGACCATGAACTTGCCTACGTACCCATTCCAGCTGAGCCTTATTAAAAGCCTCAACAATCTGCCAACACTCAATGTTGTCATAGTCTTGAGAAGACAGTTTATTCAGTCTCTCTTTAACTTTGATTTGTAGTAGGTTATTGTTCATTAGTTATTCCAGTATTTTTCTACATTCTTAGTTATATCTACCAATGTCTCTTCATTCAATGGGTTCTTCAAATATTCTACAACATCAGAAGAGTTTTTACCCATCAAGCTACTGCTCTTCATGTGATAGATAAATCCATCAGCTCTAGTAGCAATAACTTTATAGAAATTAGCATCTTTAACAAGAGACCTCAATTTCAATGTTTCCATATCCATTGAACACACATCAAGGAATCTTTCTGCAGTTTTACGTTTGTCTTTATCTACAGTTTCACCATTAATGTACTTATCCATGTTGTCATAAAGAATGTCAAGTGGTGTAGACTTTTTGTACTGCGTTGAGTTACCATCTACCACTTTACAAACGTAGAACAACTTGTTTGCGTTCTTATCAAATAGCTTTTGCAATTCAGCCAAGGCTTTGTTGCGTAATTTTTTAACTTCAGTTCTTACAGAAGCAGTTTCTTCATACTTGTCTAAGTAAAACTTAGGAGGTACAGGAGCTGTTCTTGCAACTTCTAGATTCTTTACAACAGCAGAAAAACCTCCAGCTTCAATAGCTTTTAGTTTAATCAAGTCATAAGGATCATTAGCAGGATCTAAGTAGATTGGTTCATTACCAAATCTCATAACAATCTTGCTCCAAAACTCATCATTGTCTGGTCTAAGCAATTTTACTTTGTTCCAGAATTGTTCATCAGCAGGATCAAGTACATTGGATGCAAGTTCTTTTTCAAGTTGAGCAACAGTAATACGAATCTGTTTAATTGCTGCTTCTCTTTCATCCTCATCAAGTTGCTTGATTTCAGGAGCAAACTCATTCAATCCTGTTACATACCTTTTGATGCCATTGTTTTCCAAACAAGCTAATTGTTCCTCGTGGAACACTCCCTCAAAAAGTACCATGTCATACTTTTCAAGTCCCATGTTTGAATTCCTTGTGTCAATGAACGGACGTACTGCTAAAGTACTTGACCTTTTAAAGGTCTGATGTTTTTCAATCATTGTTACTTCCATAATTTGTTTTTGTTGGTTAAATAATTTTCTTCTTTTTCTTTCTGTTTTTTAGCAACTTCTAGTTTAAAGCTCCTGAACCACGTCAAGGTAGTTGCTTCTCAGGAGAACCTGGGATAAACCCAGGCAAGTATTGTCAAGTGTTACCCTGACGTGAGGAGGTGGAGTCTTGTTTAAAGCAGTGACCTAGGGGCTATTACACCCCTAGGTTTGCTTAGTGCCTTCAAGGATCCTTAGAATGATCCTCCAGTGATAGGATTTCTCATAACAATTTTGAGAACTTTAGTAGGGTCTTTAACCCAGATAGAAGGCATAGTCTGAGTCATGAATACTCTATAACCATTGAAATTACCTGAAGATGCAAAACCTTGAGTTCTTCCCATGTAGTCCATAGTTCCATTTTGGTAGAACCATTTCATTTCACTATCCCACTTCAATTTCAACAAGTAAATGTTGTCATTGGTGTTGTCAGTGATATCAAACACGATGAAGTTATAAGAAGATAATGGGAAACCATCAATGATAGGATTCTCAATATCATTAGTGTGTACGTTGTCAAACGCAGGGTTCAACACAAACTTAACGTTAGCTAAGAAAGGAATAGTGTAGCTAGTGAAAGCAAATCCAAAATTCAAATCCATTGCGTTAGTACCAGAGATTGCGCCTAAACCAGCTTTGCTCATGTCAGCAAATAAAGAAGTACCAGAACCAGCAGTGCTGAAAGCTTCTTTCTTAATTGCCTCATTTACCATCTTCATACCAGCCATACCAGTTTGAACAATGATTTGGCGGTTAGGATCTGGTCCTTTGAAATCAACTTTACCATTGTAGAAGTTGAAGATTTCAGAACGGAACAACTCCAAGTTGAAGCTTGATTTGTTGTAGATTCTCTTGAAAGAGTTATCCAACTGTGCCCAAAGACCAGTAGACAATCTGATATCATCTGGACCATCTTGCTTAATGCGACCACCTTGTCCCCACATCAAGTAGGTTTCAATGTCATTAGCAATTTTGCTCAAGTGTGCAGATTCCATTTTGGTTACAAATGAACGAGTCAAAGTACCATTGTCATAAGCTTTCTTGATGTAGTCTTTACCCATCTTAGCTACCATTGCATCAATGTTAGTCAAAGAAGGATCTTTTGCGATGTTAGCGTCAAATGACTTCCAGATCTCAGTTACAGGAACTGTACCATCTGCATTCATTCCACCTTTCATCATCATCTCTGCACGAGAAGAAACTGAGTAGTGTACGTGAGCCTCAGCACCACCAACGTAGTTGTAGTACTCACGGAAACCTGCACTCAATTCACCAATGTCAGAGAAACGCTCACCATACTCACCACGAGCAGAACCTTTTCTGAAGAATTTAGTACCTGGTTTCAAGTATTTTTTGTCAAGAGCCTTAGTGTTGTCATTGTTCACTAATTGAACAGTGTACACAAAACCATCACCTGAAGGAAGAATATCTTCTGCAGTGATGTAAAGTTCAGCTCCTTTGTACTTGTCATAAGTGATGATATCACCATGTCCAAATACACGCTTGTTAATTTTGATTTTGAAGGTAGTACCATCTTGACCTAAAACAGCTACGCCTGGCTCAACATCTTCTACAACGTAAGGAAGATCCTGTACGATAGGAGTTTGCCATTTGTACTCACCACGAGGGTTGTCTACAAGAATAGTGTTTTTACCACCAAAAGAAGCCATCTGATAAAGAGGCATTTCTACCTTTTGGGTCATTGCCCATAAGTCAACTGGACCCAAATCCATAGGGTCAGTACTCTTAAGCATGTTCACCAAATGGTAAGAATCTACGTGAGAACCAACTTTGTAGTTAGTGTCGCGTAAGAACAGTCCATTGTTTAATACGGGTGTACTCATTGTGTTTAAAATTAAAGTTTAAAGTTATAAATTGTTTTTGTTATTGTCTTTTAAAAATATTAGCAGCCTGGCGAGGTATTCTTCTTGGTGCTGGTTTGTCATCTTCCTCATCTTTTACAGTTGATGCAATTTTACGTGCTTCTTCTGTTTTGAGTTTTCTAACAGTATCCTGCGTTACCTCATTCTTTGCTTGCTTTCTGATGTTTTCCTTATAATCATCAGGGTCAGATAGCAACCAAAGTGTCTCAGCAATCAAGTCATATCTTGGTGTCTTTCCAAACTGATGGTCTTCTAAAAGTTTACCAAGCAAGTTTGTAGGACGTCCAGTCATACTTTCATACTTAACTGTTGTTAATTCATCCCATAAGAACTTCTGACGTTTACTATCAATCTTTACACCATTTAATTCAGCAGGTTTCAAAGTGTTATATATGTTTTCCATATACTCTTCTTTTTTCTTTTGCTGCTCTGCGCGGAATTGTTCCTGCTGTGCAATTTTTGATTGAACTACTTCTTCTTGCATTTGATCCAATTTTGGTTTGAACTGTTGGGCTTTTTTACCAATTGTTCCAGCTTCAACCCATTCTTGCAATTGATCTTCAATCAACTCATTGTCACCATTACCAAAGTTTGTAGCTTGTAGGTATTGACGTGCAATGATTTCTTGATGCTCTTGATTAGTAGGATCTAATGATCTTACTTCTTCAGTTTGAGCTAATGCGCGAAATAATCCTTTTATGTCAGTGCCACCTTTTGCAACATATTCTGCTGCATATTGTAGTTCTGATGGAAGTGATTCAAAGAACTCTTTTGGAGTTTGCTCTCTTAGAGCTTTTTCTCTCTCATCAAAGTTTGCCTGGATCAAGTCCTTCCAATCTTTAATAGAGTATTCCTCCATTGATTTATCATCCTCAAATGGAACTAACAAACCTTCCTCAATCAATTTTGAGAATGTTTCTACCATTCCACTCTTGTCAATTTTTTTGCGTCCTTGTTTTTTCTCAGGGTCATCTTGACCTTCTGTGTCTTCCAAGTCAGCATCTAATTCAGCAATTGCTTCATTAGTTTCAGCAGTCGTTACTGCTTTCTTTTTATTTGGATCTTCTGTACCATCATCATCTAAGAATGACATGTCTACAGGTTTTCCAGTTGAGAAAATTGTAGGCTTCTCTCCGCCTTGGTCATCATCATCAGATGTAACAATGCTCTCAGCTCCTGGCATTGGTAGAAAGTCATCAATGCTTTCTATTGTTACATTACTAACAGATGTTTGTTGGTTGTTGTCTGTTGTACTCATACTATTTTTTGTTTAGTTGGTATTATTTCTAGTTCTTCTTCATATATAATCTACAAATAAACTTTGAAGATTTACACCCTCAAAGTGTATAGGCTACACATTTTTTGTATTATATAGCTATGACAGTTATTTACCGTCATATTTATTTTTATTTGTTTGTGCAATTTGTAATTCTTTTTGAGCAATTCTTTCTTTTGAAAGTAATTCCTGACGTTTTAACTCAAGTTTAGACTGCTCAGTAACTTGTTTATTCACTTCTTTTTCTCTTGCTAAAGATTGATCTGCTTGTTTAGCATTCTTTTTATCAAGATATTCAAGGGTGTCAATATAGTCATTCTGAGCATTTGCATCTCTATCCTGCATTGCTGTGTAACCAGCAGAGCGAATTTCAGCAACTCTCTCATCAGATTCTCTATCAAGTGCTTTCTGTTCAGCGTCAAACTTAAGTTTAGCCTCAAGACGTTTGCTTTCACCTTCTTGGCGCATTTTCTCAGTTTCTTGCATTGCTTGCATTTCTTGTTGTTTAGCAGCAGATGTTTTCTCTTCAATAGACTTCATAACATGAGTAATTTCAGCCATAGAATCAGCCTTGATAATGTTACCTAAGTCATAAATAGATGCACCTGAAGTATTATTAGAAATTGCAAGTGAACGTATTTGCTCAATTACTTGTCTCTGATTAACCTTTGTTGAGATAAAAATGTTCAAGTCTCTAGCCAATAATTCAGTACCATTGATTTCAAAGTTAACCTTTTCATCCATGGTAGTCAAATATTGCAACCTTAAACTTGGTTTATTTGAATGGTAATACTGAGAAAGGTCTGTACGCATTTGATGTACACGTGGCATCAAATACTCAGAGTGTTGAGTAAAGTAAGGTTCAGTTTGAGAATAACTCATGTTGATTGCTTGCTCTATACCCTGTGCAGTTTCTTGTGCATTTACAGCACCCATACGCTGAGGTGATAAACCAATTGCTTCAAAACACTGATTCTTAAAGTAGTTAGATAATTGAATACGTGACATCAAACGGTTTGTTTGTTCAAGATTCAATACTTGGTAATGTTGGAAGTTTAAGGCATTTTCTGTATTTGTAATAGAAGTATCCAATGGTAACATTTGGAAGTTCTTCATTGCCACATACGCTTTAGAGAAATTATCCTTACCCCAATCTTCACCCATTGAGTGACGTGGTAAAGCATTCTGATCCAACATAATAACTGTACCTAATTCATCTACAAGGATATCAGCTATCTGGTTATTAACCAAGTTATAACCAACTTGATAAGGTTTCATTTTGTCTACAAGAGACATAGATTTTGTATTTCTATCAGAGAATACAGCACCTTCTACTGGGAGTTTACAGCCATATAGTGTAAAATCTCCTTTGAACTGGAAACGTACAGGTTTTACATCAAGATACATTGGAGCAAATCCAAAGATATCATGATTGCCATAGTAAGCTGGTCTGTTGGGACCAATCTTGACACCTCCCCAAGTTTCATTAATCCAGATCCAATCAATGTGTTCTCCATATACTAATGTTTCTCTATTTTTATTTTTGATAACTGTAGTATCATAAACAGGCTTATCTGTAACCTTATATGACTCATCTACAATCATGTCAATCAACATACCATTTTCATCAATTCTTGATAAGTGACCAACCATGCGTTGTGACTTCCAGTATACAGTAGTCACACGTAACATACCCATATCTTTAAACTCTTGTAAGTCTTCTGACTCATTTAGAATTTTAAAGATAATGTCATCACCTGTGTTCATGTGCATTTCACTAGCACTTAAGAATTGACGCATTCCTAATGATGGACCATTTGTATTCCAATCATGAGATCTTGTTGCGTCATAGAATGAACCATCATTCTGAACGCCAGGGATATTATAACCAGCTGATTTTACAGGATAGATTGCCTCCAAACTTTCAAGTTGATCTTCATCCATCATGTAACCATACTTATCAATAACATCAGCCAATGTAAGTAAGTCAACTCTACCAACCCAATTAGATTGTGAAATATATCTTGCTTCAGGAGATTTATGATAGAATGTTAAAAGTGGATTCCACAACTCAACTTCATAATCATCTTCTGTCATTTTGAAATGCCAAAACTCTCTATCTGTAATAAGCATATCTCTAAAGGCCATATTCTCTAATTCTTTCATAGAGAATCTTTCCTCATCTACATTATGCTGGTGTGTAGCCCATTCTTCTACAAGTGATCTATAATCCTTTTTAAAGAAAGCTTCAATTTCAGGTAAAGATTTAATACTCTCAGGAGACATTAATTGTTGAGCTTGAGCTGCTTGTTCTTCATCTTCAAGATTTAATCCCATTTTCTCAATGGTTTCTTGCATCTTTTTTTCTGCTCTAGCAACAAGAACTTCTTCTACCATTGCACGTTTTGCTTCAATCATCTCATTATATGAGATATCATCAACTGCGCGGTAGGTGATTTTGTCATTACGTTTAGCAAATTCTCCTGTGAGAACATTAATAACATTTGGTACAATAGGAAAGAACTTAAGTTCAAACGCACTCTGATCTTCTTTTGTCAGAACATCAATAAGTTCAGCTACTTCATTGTCTTCTTCTACAATGTAGTCTGACTTGTCAATAATACCATTTGCAAGCTTGTAATTTTTCAACAACCTTCTGGCATTTCTGCGTATCTGCTTAAGACCTTGCATTTCAAACCAGTCTAGGTTCCATGCTCCCCAAGCTTCATCTTTATCTTTTCTACGCAGAAATTGAACAGGCTGAGTTAGAGTACCCATTTTATTGTTCTCTACCTTAGCTCCATTTTTAAGCTGCATTGCGTTAACTACTGTTGGCATAACCTTATGTATTTACTTTTATTTATCTAATGTTTTTGAAAGGATTTCTAGGCTTTCTCAACTGTGTAGATGATGTGTGCTCATTCCCAAAATGGCGGAAAGGGCTCACTCTTAATTTAGCATTTTTATTTGATTTATCCAAATTAGCGTCATCTCTTTCAACACGTTTTGAGTATCCTCTGTTTGACTCTTGAACTTTGGCAAATGCGACTAAAGCACAGAATGCTACAAGTCTATCCACGTTTAGTCCTTCTTTGTATGCTGCCATTTCTCTTAACAGCATGATATCTGGTATTCTTTCAATACCATATGTTTGTTTTACTATAGTACCATCTGCCATGGTTTCTTGGTCTAATTCTTCCTCCAGAAACTGTATAGCATATGAGATTAAGTTTGTTTTAAATAGTGTTCCTACGTTTCTCCAACCATACTCTTGATAAACGTTTGTATTGCTGGACAGTTCTTTCAGAAATAAGATCTGATTTTTGGGAACCAAATATCTTTGTTTTCTTCTAGAAATCATATACTGAATAAACAAGCTAATGTTATTCTCCACAATAGTCCATGCATTGTACCATTCTATGATCATTTCAAGACGCTCATGTGTTTTATTAAGGTCATCAAAACGCCCACACCAACTAGCTACAATTTTATCTCTTTCTATGTGCTGTTCAATAGTACCATCTGCTTTGTGTTTAGTAACCTCTTGTGCTGTCTTATAAACAAAGATAGAACAGAGTGAATCTGATGTGGTTGTTTTTCCTTCTGACACAGGGTCAATAGAAGCATAATACGCCCCAAACTGTGGATCTTTTGATGGTCTTTCGTAGACAACTATAACACCTTCTTTATCAACTGTTTTTGGAGATATAGGAAACTCTGATATAGGAAGTTTGCGTGATTCTTTTGCAACAATCTTACCATGCTCATCTCTAGATAAGTCTACAAATTCTCTAAAGTATTCTTGATCTTCAATTCTTCTTATCTGTTTTGTAACAAGATGTAATGGAAATTTAGAAACTTTTCTATACGCAAATGCTTCTTCAATGTTAATAGGTTTCTGAGAAATACGTAACTGATAGTCTTCTGGTTTAAGATTTCTTTTCCATTCTTCTCTTTCAGCAAGAATCATTTCTAATGCCTTGTCAACCAATGAGTTACCAAATTCATCTATGCAAGGAAGCATTGACCATTGCTCAGGAATAAATAAGCCACACTCAGCAATCTGCCCTTCAGCATTTACAAGATTTGTTTCTACTGCGAGTACATCTTTAGAAATAGGATTCATGATCATTTCTTTCAATGGCTCACATTGTTCCAAGTCACCCACAGATCCTGCAGCCACAAACATACCTGTGTATGTCATACCTGATTTCATTGCAGGTAATAAATACTCCACTGTCTCATTCATCTTAGGGGCAATACCTGCCTCCTCATGATAGAATAATGTACAAGGACCCCCTACACCATTTGTTGGATCTTTCTCAAGAGCAAGTCCAAATATTACAGACTTTAAACCAACATCACGTTTTTTACCTCCTTGATTAACTTCAATCTTTTGTTCCCAGTTCAAAACTTTATCAGGATTACAAGGTCTATACCATGCAGTATGTGTATTCAAGAAGTTTCTATATTCTTCTAGAAAACGCCAAGTACCTTTTTCATTTATATAATCCTTCAGGGAACCAGCCATTTTGTTTATAGCACCTTCCTCAAAGTAAAACAGGTTAATCATTTTTCCTGCGTGGAAATAAGAGGATGCAATCTGACGTTTCTTTAAAATAGCAGCATGCTTAGAAGATTGCTTTGCAATTTCCTCATATAATGCCATATGGTATTGGGCGTCCCTTACATCAGCAAATGTAAACTTTGCTACTTCCTTATTGTAAATAGGTAAAAAGTTAATCCACATGTAGTAGTCTCTTGCTAAAAACCATGTGTTCTTTTTGCCTTTAAAAATAACTCCTTTTCTACATTTTTCTTTTTGGTCATCCCAATATTGAATGTAGTCTTTTGATCTTAATGGAGCTGTGCAAAATAATCTAAACTTATTAAACTTTCTAGCTTCTGCGTTAAACAACAAAGATGTTTCATCAAACTCATATTTTCCTGGTTCTTTAAAAATGGACCATAGAAATTCTACATACGCTTCTTTTGTCTCAAAGTCTGTGTGAGACCATGATTCAGTTTTAACATCATATGTTGGTATACTCAAATACATAATTAGTCTTTAGGTTCTTCTACAATCAACTTCAATGTGCTACCATCACTATAGTTCCAGATTCTTTGTTTTACAACATAAGTATCTGATCCAATAGAAATCCAGTCACCTTTTGATGGTGTATTTTTTACAAGTCTTGATGTCAAGTATCCATCAGATACATGCACAATTTCTACTCTTGTAGTTCTATTTCTCTCCAGTTCTTCGTGTAAGCTCATCTAATAATTTTTTGTCACCATTAGTTTTCTTAATTATTTCTTGAACAGTTTCAATTTTACTTGATCTGATTATAGCGTGTTTTGATTCACTGCCATTCCAGTAAGCAAAGTAATCATCTCTGTGGAAACCTGTCCAAGTAGAAGAATAGGCATTATAATGGAACACCCAATCGTAGCATGATAAATCCATATATAGTTGTTGTTGTTTTAATTTTTTATCCTTGATCATACGCAAGGTGTTGACCTCCGCGTACCTGACTCTTCTGCTCTTCCATGAGATCTTTGTACGCCCCTTTGAACGATAGACGTATCTGCTCAAACTTTGCTGCAGCATTAACCAAAGAATTGATGTTACCATCCCTGCCGTGCTCAATTGTAGTCGTCTCCATGTATTTTGCCAAGCCATCAAGCATGTGTTTAATACCCATAAAAGCCCTGTATGTAGGAGTCTCATAAAGTTTTTTGCATAACTCAAGAGCTGCGATAATTGCATCATCTTCTGTAGAAAAATCTGCATTAATTTGTGAAAGTATAAGTTCTTCTTTTTCATTTTCTGGTGTATCAAAAAAGGGATTTAAATCTGGGTTAGGGCAGGACATGTAGAATAGATATGCATAGACATTCATGTAACTATCAGGGTACTCTACCATGATTCTTTTTAAGTATGATAGTGTATGACAATGTTCTGTTGGAACAAGTACACCATTTTCTAAGTCAAATAATTTTACCATTAGTGTTTCTTTTTAATTACTTTATCTGCATTATTCTTGTACCAAGTCATAATTGCAAGTACCTCATCCTTTAGGTAAGGAAGTTCATATGGTACAATCTCTTTTATGATAGGTTCTCCATCTGCATTTAATTTAGAAACAGGATAACCAAATTCATCTTTTTCATCTTCTTCCTCAAAAGAAATATGATGTATAATTAGTTTACCAGGTTTCAAGTTTGGGTTGTGTTTAAGAATCATGTACATGTAAATTGATAACTGCAAATTATAATGATTCAAATTGCAATCATCAAGGTGTGATACTGGTGCATTCATTCTCTGAGAAACACCTTCCCAATTCTTAAAAGATTCTGTTTTAATTTCTTTGTTTGTTTTGTAGTCTGTGATGTGAACATATCCATCAGCCACTTCTACTAAATCACTCTGTCCACATATGCCGGCAGATCTCATGTAAACCATATGCTCAGGATAAATACCATCCATAAGTTTCTGAGAAGGTGCAACTTTCAAACCATGCTCATCTTGCATAGGTTTAATAACTGGCAATGTTTTGTCATAGCGAACTATGGTATCACAATTTGTGATATCTTGTTCTCTTTGGTCATGATACCAGTTACCTAATGTGCATGCTCTATCAGCTTCTTTCTTCCACGCTTCTTGTATTTGTTCTACTGTCATTCCAAACCATTTACTTTTTTTACTTGTAGATGATTTCTTTGCAATATTTGTAGAATCAAATGGTTGTTTTAACGCACTGATTAATGTTGTTACACTTATCCATCTGGTATTATCAGAAGGATCTACTGAAGTATAACTGTGGGTTTTTGGTTCAAATACTAAACTCATACTTAGTTTATTTATTAATACTCTGTCTAATTAAATCTTCTTCTTCCTGTGATGTTACAGCAAGCCAAAATCCTTTTGGACATGCTGATGATAAAGATCTTGTCTTTAACTTTAATGAACATCCACATTCAGAACAACATGGTTGTGTACCAATAACAGCACACTTGTCTCCTTTCAAATCAATGTAAGGACACTTTACGCAAACTTCATTTCTTGAGAATGCAATCTCTTCAATGTGTTCTTTCTTGAAAATGTTATTCTTAACACCTTCAAAAATCTTGTTGCGTTCTTTCCAGATTTTAATTGTATTATTCAACATTGTCTAAATAGTTTTCTTTTAGTTTAATTACTTCTTTTTTTCTCTGTTGTTCTTGATCCATCTTTTCTAATATTGCTGTGTATTTTTCAATATCAGCTTTTACCTGTAAAGATGTCTCATACATTCTGATTGACTCAGAAGGATCTATCTTATTTAAAAAAGCAGTGTACTTTTCTAGTTTCTTCTCAACACGCTTTCTCATAAGCACAAAAGTTCCCATGTTGGGAACATTGACAGATGGTGAAGACACTGCACTTAATTTCTTTTGTGTGGTTCTATAAAAGAACGCTACTACATCATCTACTACGAGATGATCTAGCCCCAATGACTCTGCTGTCTTTTTGGTAATTTCCTTACGCTTTGTTGGATTCAAGTGCTAATATGTTATAGTCTAACAATACATTTCCTTTGCCATAAATGTTTAGTGATGGAGCCAATTGTATTTGTCTCTTTCCATCATTAATCTTTTGTACAATACCACGCTTTTCTAGCTTGGCCATTCTGTTACGCACGTTTTGTGCACGCACAGAAAACTCTTCCATTTCAATGTTCTTGTACAATCTTTTGGCAGCAGCATTACAGAACTTACCTAACTCAATAGGACCCCATAATGCAAGTAGTGTTAACAGTTCAATATCAGATGGTATTAAATGTTCTTTTTTGAAGAATATTAATTCTGTAATGATCTGATATTTAACCAATTCATAAGAGCTAACTCTAATCTTTTTTTGAACTCTGTTTACTTCCATGGTTTTTTAATTTTTTAATTATTGTACCAATCACTCAGGAATTTCACCTGAACTACTCTCTCAACTTAGAACTGCGATTCTTTTGTTGATCTGTTCCACCAAACAGAATGAGTAATGCTTTTTCTACGCTTACATCAGTGTGGTACTGGCGACTCCTGCATGGCATGCACCTTTTGTTGCGGGGGTAGGATTTGAACCTACGTTGTTTGGCTTATGAGACCAAGCTGGGACCTACTCCAGTCTACCCCGCCAAACCTTTAATCCAGAATATTCTGAATCTTTGAAATGGTCTTCTGAGTACTACTAAGAACCTTCTTAGTGCGATCAGCTTCAGCCATCAAATCATTGATTTGATTATTGACCATGTCAATATGTTTTACTTGTTCTTCTTCTAAAGATTGTAAACTAGTCAATGTAGTTACAAATCCTGCAAGGATAGCGTCTTTTCTTTCTTGAAAGGATCTAGATGAACTTGACGTACCTGTAAACTTGCTGATGATGGTTTTTAACATAGTAATAAGTTTTAAGGTTACCAGATAATTGCAATATCTCTTTCTGCAATCATTAATTTTAAATCTTCTCCAATAGAAACTACTCCAGCATTCTGAAGTGAATATGTTTCTACAAATACTTTGTCTCCTGCTGCAACAAGAGTAACCTCATCACCCACAGCAAATACTTCTAATGCTGTCCATTTTGCCATCATTTCAGCTTCCATTGCTGCTTCAGCTTCAGGTGATAACAACACCTTTGATTCTGGTTTTTTTGGTTTAGTAAGTAACACCCTTGTTCCTACTAGTTTTTTAAATTCTGCCATTGTTTATATTTATTTGGTTATTAAAATTTGAGCCTTCTGTAGGAGTTGAACCCACAACCTGCTGAGTACAAATCAGCTGCTCTACCAATTGAGCTAAGAAGGCTTTTGTGATCCCACTAGGATTTGAACCTAGAACCTACAGCTTAGAAGGCTGTTGCTCTATCCAATTGAGCTATGAGACCTCATTGTAATTGATTTGTTGTTTGGTGGGACTACTGAATACCCACAAGTCCAACACACGCCCCTTTTCACCCATAGCCCAAGCAGATGATCAGTCAGCTTGTTAATGACTAGCTGGATTGACTACCAGCACCTGCTGCGGAGATCAGATAGTATATGTCTTCACAGGACCTCAGAGCTTATTGGTTACGCAACCTTTAAGATGAGTGGTTTTAACTCACGTGCTTGACAGCGTCCTCCTCAAAACTTTTCAGTATTGGAAAAACCACATTAACCCCTCTCAAGAGTTTTTTCTGTCACAAACACAAATCAAATGTCAAAGAACAATGCAAGTTAGTTTAAACTTGCAAGGTTTAGTTTTTTACTCTGAAGTCTCAGCTCCACCTGGTCCGTCAGTTGCCTCCGCATTGTCAGGGCTTGTCATGTTAGCTATCATAATGGTAGCTTGAATACGCTTAGCTTCCTCTTGTACAGCCTTAGACTGTAGTTCAGCAAGCTCAGCACGTAGAGCAGCAAGTTCAATCTGGCTTTTATACCATGAAATCACTTCCTCTCTTGTTGGTTCTTTGGTTTCTTCTGCCATGTTTTTAATTTTTAAAGTTTATTTTAATAGTAACCTCACTACAAATATACTCCAAAAGTTTAACTTTTACAAATTTTTTATTATTTTTGTTGCATCCAAATTTAAATCATGTACATAACAAGAGAAAAAGAGTGGGAAGCTATTGAGAAAGTTTGTAGTATTCTGGATAAGAATCCTACATTAACTCCAAAAGATGCTGTTGTTGCTATGGTTAGTCCTGATTATAGCGCAACTGCAGCTATGCATGTTGCTCATCATCTTAGTAAAGATGGTGAAATGCTAAATATCATACCTGTTGAGGTTCCTTTTCCAGATGAAGATTCTGAACCCTACAGAAGAACCTTTGTCAAAAGAACTACTTATGAGTTTTATCCTTACAAAACAGTCATTCTAGTTGAGGCAGGTGTAATTACAGGAGGAAACTACAGATTTATGGTAGACCATCTTATAGATTTAGGATTTAACATTGTCACAGTTGCACTGTTTGAAAATAAAAACAGCCAGTTTAACTGTGACGTTGTTGGAGAATATTATGACAGCAACGTTCAAGAATTAGAATTTTATTATGAGCGTTACAACAAACATTGGTGATATGGAAGGGATGCAATTGATTACAACCCACCCTATAAAAAAGTCAGACCTAGGATTTCATGGTAATCTTTTTGGGGGTAAACTCTTAGCTTGGATGGATGCAGCAGCAGCTGGTTATGCTATGGAAGTATGTGATACTCCACGCATGGTCACTGTTCTTATAGACAAATGTGTATTCAAAAAACCTGCAAAAGAGGGACAACTTGTTAAAATTTATGGCAAGGTTATGCTTGTAGGAAATACTTCTGTAACATTGTACATGGAAGCAAGAGCACACAATGTGTATTCAGGAACACAATCTGTAATCTTACACACGAACATGAGGTTTGTAAGAATTGATGAAGCTGGTGATCCTCTTCCTATAGGAGATAGAACAAGAAATAAATATACTAATAATGGAGAAAGCAATCTTTAAATTCAACGGTGGCCTAGGAGCATTATTATGTTCCAAGTGTCGTGCAATCATTAAGACAGGGGCTACTATGTCTCAGTTTGAAAAAGACGCAATGATGGGTAAGCAAGAAATGTTACCCAAGTATTGTTTAACATGCCGAACAGGTGTCCAGTATTCTCTTATGAGAGTGGAGGATGGTAAACTGTTTATGGCTAAGTCTATCAAATGGGTTAAGTGGAAAGAGAATGGTAGGTTTGATAAACTATATGCTAGGCCAAAAGTTGGTTATTCATGTATAGCAGATCCTGAGCTAGGTGAGGCATTTACATGGTTGACTACACAAGTGACAAGTATTGATAAGGTATCAGCTCATGAATTACGTTTCAAGACTAAGAACTCAACCTACATATTAAACAAAATAAAAGTTCAACCCTCAAAGACATTCATTCATGACGATCCATTCCAAGATTAAATTATTACTAACAGGTGTACTTCAAGTTTACTTTGTTGCTATAAACACATGCTTCTTAGCTAAAGAGATATATTTGGGTGTTGCCTTTGCAGCATTTGCAATTTCCATGGTATGGTCCTATAACATTAAAAAAATTGTGTTTGGAACTTTCTCAGATAGAGTATATTATTCAATTGGTGCAACCATTGGTAGTCTACTTGGGTTATACACAAGTTCCTTTTTTACAGATTTTTTTAGTAACTTGTAGTGTAACCATAACCCACTTATATGAGAGAGCCTAATAGACCACGTAAAAACGAAATCAAGTACCAAGTAGAGTTAAACGCAGAACAGAAGGAAGCAAAAAGGCTAATCATAGATAATCAAATTGTAATTGTAACAGGAAGAGCAGGATCAGGGAAATCCCTTGTGTCTGCTGTAACAGCATTGGACTTCTTATTTAAGAAGCAGTGTGATAAGATCTATGTTACTCGTGCTACAATTGAAGTTGGCAATTCTTTAGGATTCCTACCAGGTTCTCTAGATGAGAAGTTTAATCCTTACTTAGAAGCATTCATGGAGAATCTAACTAAATGCTACGATAGCGTAAAGGTTGGAGACATGATTAAGGATCAGAAGATAGTTGCTTACCCTGTACAGTTTATAAGAGGAAAGACTATTGATGATGTTCTTGTAGTAGAAGAAGCTCAAAACTTATCTAAAGCACAGATGTTAGCTATTCTGACAAGGCTTGGTAAGTTTGGTAAGATTATCATCAACGGTGATAATGAGCAGAAAGACATCAAGGATGAATACAATGGCTTAAGTTATGCCATAGAACTCAGCAAGAAAATTGATGAGATCAAATGGATCAAGCTTAAGGAAAATCACAGAAGTGATGTAGTAGGAAAGATATTGGATTACGAATATAAATAATGATTATGGTCATAAACAATCAATTTGAACTTGGGTCTATTGTCTATTTGAAGACAGACCTTTTGCAATTGCCACGCATCATTACTGGAATCCAGGTATGTGCAGATGGTGGCATGCTCTACAAATGTGCTCAGGGTCAAGAAGTTGATTGGCATTATGAAGTAGAACTCTCAGAGAATGTAGATATAGTTCTCAAAACTTCCAATTAAAAAGAAACCCAGGTTATTAGCCTGGGTTTTTTATTTAGGGTTAATCTTTCTTTTAGTCAAGTATCAAATTGATACCAGCGTTTTGAATTGTTCCAACAAAACTTTTTACAATAAAAAGCTCATCTCCTACAAATTTAAACTGAACCATTGAACCAAGAGTTTCATTCAAGCTCTTTAAGAAACTTGCTTTTGTGAAACGCTTGCCTGTGTAGAACCATCCTAAAGCAACAGGAAGGTAGGTGTCTAACTCTAAATTTCTTGCAGTAAACAATACTTGATAAGTATCAGTATCTGCAAAGGTCTCTGTATTGTTTAAGAAAACATACTCAACAGGAACCTTACAATCTACCCCAGGGATAACAGGAGTACTCTTACCACTTCTAGGTTTTGAACCTTGTATAGGACTTCCTAATACAGGTTTGCCATTTTTTGTAAACGCATAATAATTTGCCATAGTATATATTTTTTAATGTTGAACAATCTTACATATACAATATAGGAAATTCTGCTGACTTTATCGCTCACATGTGTAACAAATGTAGATCAAATTTGTGACAATCTGAGCGATAAACAGTTTGCCCTTGAGCTATAAATGTGTCTACTGGAACTTGCCCCCATGTGTGTAGTAGAGAGGGTGTACCCCCTACAGCAACATCCCCCCGCCACTCACGCCAACACCTATACCCCCTGGTGATCCAGCACAATAAAATTTAGCTTATGTATCATTGGTATTTAATTTCTGGACATCAAATCCTTGCTAAGTCTCTCAGAGAAGCTTACAAGTACTTCATGGAGTACTGCAAGGAGGACAGACACTGAGAAGTGTCACCAGAGCAGGACCACACAGAGATATTCTAACAAGGAGTGTCTCTGTGTTTTATTATATAAGCCTCTGATACAACAGCTAAACCCCTTACTCAATCAGTATTTATTAATCACTCTAAATAACAAATCAAATGAACAGTCTTAAACGAGTAGTACTTCCTGTACAAATCATTGCTTGGCTATGCTTACCAATGATCATGGTCACAATCATCACAGCTGTATTCGCTGGATGCATCTCTATGTTAACATCATTGACTTTCCATGATGTAACTCACTCTACACCTATGTGGGTATTCAATGTCATTGTAGGCATTGGCTCTGCTATTAGTGTAGGCTCTTGGTTGTGGGATGAGAAATAATCTCCCACAACCTCCAACAACTGTAATCCCTTTATTAATCAATAACAATTTAAATTAAACAATCATGAACAAAGTTCAAATCAAACCAACTGAAACTGGTGCATTAGTTAGCACCTACAAGAACAATCCTGCTTACGGTTACATCACACTTCAATCAGAAGAGATGAGTGTTGACGGTGGCTGGGTTAGAAACTCTGTACGCACTGCATTACTACGTGCTGAAACAAGCTTGCTTGAAAAGTTTGTTAGCACCTTTGGTAAGTCTGGTAACATTCCTGGACGCATTGTTGTAAAAGAATTCACAGAGTCTCAATTACCTGAGAACTACATGTCACGCCTTAACAAGAACTTAGACTATGAAGAGTCTATTGCTCCTTACATTAAGCGTGCTGGTAAAGACGGTATTGAATTGACTCTTGGTGGTGAGCGTATCTTGCGCTTTACTGACTATGATGCATCTGGTGCTGACCAAGATGTACGTGTAGCTCACGACAACACCACTGCTGTATCTGCTTCACGCAATGTGAACGCTAATACAGCTGCGTTACCTGCTTAAACTTAGAAGAACTGCTGGCTGGGGATAAACTCCTCAGCCTCAGTTTTTTCCAAATAAACAAGTTGGGGTGGTTGCTGTGAGGTAAGACAAAAACAACAGAACAGTTTTTTTCTCAACCCTTACTCAACACCTAAATTGCCCCTGACTAAAACAACACCTAAACCCCCAAATCATTTTAGTATTAACAATTAAAAATTAGATTTATGTCTCAAGTACAAATCGTCCCAAACTCAAAGACAGGCAGTGTAATCACAGCCTACAAAAACAACGCTGAATATGGTTATGTTCAGCTTCAACAAACTGCAATCACCGTTGATGGTGGTTGGGTAAGAGAGAGCAAACGCTCTACTCTTTTGCGCGCAAAGATGGACTTGTTAACCAAGTTTGTTGCCGCTCACAAAAGTCTTCAATTGCCAGGTGCAATTGTAGTAAAAGAATATCTTGAGTCTGAAGTGCCTCAAGATATGGCTGACAAATTCTTCAACAAAGAGTTAGCTTATGAAGATGCAATTGCTCCTTACGTAAAACGCGCAGGTGCAGATGGCATTGAGTTAACTGTTGGTGGTGAAAGAATTTTACGCTTTACAAGTTATGATGCTGCAGGTTCTGACACAGACGTTAAGGTAGCACATGACAACGTAGTTGCTGTGGTAGAGAGTAAAGTACAATCTACAAGCAACGCAATGTTAGGTTAATTGATTTAAATTGTGGTAAGTATGGGGAATATTTCCCTGTACTTGCTACAGTTTTTTCTATTTAACCACAAGAAAACTTAGGTGTTGATTGACAAACTTACAAAGACAAACAAAACTTCTTTGTTAACTCATTGATTAATAATAATTTGTGTGCGTGAGAGTGGGTGACAGACCTACTCTCCCACATATTTTAGTCAAAAAAAATCCTCTCAAAAACAAGTTCTAGTGTATAATAAATAGCTATAATAGTCATGAAGACAGAAAAATATCAACTTGCTGTACTACTATGTTTCATACTTACCATAATTGGTATTGTTGTTTACAATGTATGTACTTATGGTGTTTCTTCTATATAGTAAGTAAGACATTTAGTGTTATCTCTCTCTATAGTATAAGAGCATCCGCTTTCTTCTAAAACCCTCAAAATCAGCCAAAATGAAAAGTTTAGTTGCCTTACTCATTCTTGCATTGACAATCAGTTCTTGCAAGAATACAAAGTATGTAGATTGTGATGCTTACAAGACACACTACAAACCTGTTAAAGCAGAAAAGCATAAACACGCCAAGTGTGACGCTTACTCCTCTATTATTATTGTTCCTTCTGATACTACTGATGGAAGACCTACCTTTACTGTTTACTTCAGTGATGGTAAAGCTCTTGACTATATGTATCCAGAAGAGATCGCCCAAAGCCTCAATACAGGTAAATGGGATTATGATGAAACTTTAATGTTAACTCACCAAAACTAACACAACATGGAAGCAATGAGTTCTTTCCCAATTCAGGTAGTTATGCCTGATGGTCAAGTATACAGACAATCTGTTTATGCTTGTACCAAATGGCACGCTATTGAGCTTCTATACTCTAAGATGTGTCAGTATCAAAACAACCGTTCTATGTATAAACTTGTACGTAGAAAGAAAAAGTAAAATTAGAACCTCAGTGGTGAAAGTGGTAGACACGAGGGACTTAAAATCCCTTGGCCAGTGATGGCCGTGCAGGTTCAATTCCTGTCTGAGGTACAATATTTTGTGCTGAAGGTGTAGTCCTGTTGGTAAGCTAAAAGCATTTTATTAGAGTGGAGTGCTTGCTTTTAAATTCACACACATTTGCTCTGGTTAGTAGCAAGGAGTGAAGCCAATAAGGGTTACAAAAAGACTTTGTTTCAGGTAATGAAAAGCTCCCTTGGGAACAAAGCAAACCAAATCAGGTTCTGACATGATAGATAAACCGTTATCTTGAAAGCTCCTGTAATTATATCTTTTTATTGTTTCATATAAATTCTCAGAAAATGATTTACAAATTTAACAAAACAACACTGAAATTTGAGGGCGTCTTCCTCAAAACAAGTCTCTTTGTTATTGTTGCAATTGTATTTGCATCATTAACTTCTTACATCATAGGACACTACAAAGGCTATTATGATTATAAACATGCCATTGTTAGTCCTGAAGAACGTATGATTGTCATTCAAGAGAACGACAAGTTCACAAAAGAAAAGTTTAAAGAGTATCTTTTGCAACTAAATATCAAGTTTCCTCATATAGTATATGCTCAAGCTGTACTTGAAACAGGTAACTTTCAGTCAAAGATTTTTTCTGCAAACCACAATCTCTTTGGTATGAAAGAAGCACGTGTACGTGCAACTACAAACCTTGGAAGTGAACTAGGTCATGCAATTTATGGTCACTGGCGTGAAAGCGTTGTTGATTACGCATTATTTCAATGTGCCTTCTTGACAAGTGTTAAAACTGAAGAAGGTTATTATCAATACTTAAAAGAAAACTATGCAGAAGCTCCAAATTATGTCGCAAAAGTTAGAGAACTCTCTAAAAACTTTTAAAGAGAGTGTCTCAGAGTTTATCAAATCAATCAAAGAAGTTGATAATCCACCTCAAACAAGGTATGAAATCCTTGTTTTGAACAGACAAACACGCAATTGTAAACGGGAAAGTTTCTTTGAAATGAAAGAAGCTATGTCCTCAGTACATCCTCAGTACTTGTTTGACACAGAAAATGAATATTTCTTGGTCAATACCTGTACCCCAGAACATAAATGTATTAAACTAAACAAAATAAATACACATGGGAAGAATGAAGGAAGTATTCATGCTCAAGCGTGAGCAAGAAGCAATTGAAGATCAGCATCTTGATGATGCTTATTGGTATCAAAAATACCTTGAGGAACAACAAATGAATCAACAACCCGTTGTACAAGAATCTGTACAAAATTCTGTACAAGAATCTGTACAACACAAACCAAAAGAACAATGTTAGGACTACAAATCTACATTATCATCTCCTACTTAGGTGGTGCATTTTTTACAATTATGACATTAGCACAAGCAAGAGTGTTGAGCGTTGCTGACATTCTATTTTTCTTTTTGTCTCCATTTGCAATTATGCCTATCTTGTTGGTTCAGCTCATCTCACAGTTTGTGGATGTAGACAAACCTGTTATCAGAATTTAATTTAAAGGACTTGTAGAAATACAGGTCCTTTTTTTATGACAATTATATCACTATGCAGTGATGGTATCCATTATTTACTCTAAAATTGACAAGAAATGAAGAATCAAATTACAGCCACAGCCCAAGGTCTATTGACCTATGACAAAAACGGTAAGCCACAACTTGAGCGTTACACTCACAAATTTCAATCAAAATCAGACTACAAGCCAAAGCACATTGCGCAAACTAGCACAGATTTAGAAAAGATTCATTTGAACATGGTTCAACGCCAAATGTTCAGACGTCTGATGTATGGATTGAAAGAGTACACGCCAGAGCAAATGGCAACGTTGTCACCTTCCACAATCAGCAAGATTGTTGAAGACTACAAAAAAGCTAAAAGAGCTTTGCACATTATGAAGGCTAAAAAGTATTATTATGCTGAAACAAAGCTGATGAATGCTATTTTCCCATCATTTAATCTAGGATCAAAAGATCATGACTGGTTTTTAGAATTACCAAAGAGTGTAACATTGAGAAGTTTAGGAATCTCTACTAAAGAAGTAGTTGAAGAATTTATCAAACGTAAACTCCTTCCTAAAAACTTTTTTAACATCACACCTCAAAACGTATCTCTCTAATGGCCAAGAAAAATCAAACAGATGAGTCCATCAAATACGGTGGACTCTCTAACTCTGAAATCATGCTTGTTTACTACCGTTTCAAAAAGTATGTAGACAACCTTGATGAGAATCTAAACAAGAATCAAGTCACAAAAACAGTTAAAACTCCAATGGGTAATGCTACAGCAATTATGCAAGTTTCTGAAGAGCATGTTGCTAAATTCAAAGCTACAGAATATTACATTCTGGCAAAATCTGTTGTTGCTAAACTAGGACCCATTGTTGAACTGTTAGAAAGTTGTGATGACACTTTTAAACAGTTAGCAAATGAACTACGGTAGAGTAAACAATGTGGTGTCCTATTCTGAGTTAATTTCTTTGGAAGCAAAAGGACTCTACGCAATTGTTTGTTCTTTATGTGGTAACAAAGATTACTGTTATCCAGCACTTTCAACCTTAGCAAAGATGTCTGGTAAAAGTAAGTCTACTGTTCAAAGGCTTCTCAAAGAATTATCAGAAAAAGGTGTTATACAAAGGTTGTATGACCCAAGTCAAAGAAAAACCATCACTTACAATTTGATGGACAAAAGTAAAAAATCTTAAATTCAAAAATCATGTCAAAAAAATCGTTTTTAGCACAAATTCAAGAAATTGAAAACAAAGAGTTAGAGTTCAATGACCACATTTTAATGTGTATTGAAACTGACGACAATGGCATTCCTGTTGGAAGTGCTTTGAAAGTAAAAGGTACTCCCTTCCAAACTCTTGGAATGTTGGACCTTGCAATTAGGAAACTTGAAGAAGCTCGTGAGTCTATTCATGAGAAATTCCAAACAGTTGAAGATGCATCTCGTGCATTGAACAGTATGCCAAAGGATATTGTAGACAAAATCAGGAAGTTTGAAGAAGAAGCACGTGATGCTATGCGCAATGGAGACATTGACAAACTGAATCAGCTTAAAGATAAAGTCAAAAATGAACTTGGCATCACTGGAGATGATGATGATGATTCTGACGAAACTGGATTCAACATTAATGACTTTAAAGGAGGATTTTAAAGAGAGGACCTAGTCATGGGTGACCACCCATGAATTTTTCCGCTTTCTCTTTATATTCTTCTCTTTACTTACTAGTCACTGGTGAATACCTTACATGGTCACCAGTGACTACCTTTACTCAATTTTACTCAATAAAATCAACACTTTACAAATATGGGAGTAGACATCTATGGAATCAGTCCAAAATTGACTGAATCCGCACCAGAAATGCCAGATAACTATGAAGAATTATCTGAGCAACAAGTAAAAGATTACTGGAAAATGCGTGATGATTGGGAGCAGTCCAATCCAGGTTTCTATTTTAGAAACAACTGGTGGCACTGGCGTCCATTACAAATGCTAATTTCAGTATTTAATTCTGCTTATGAACTTAACATACCAGATGAAACCCTGAAGCAATTAGGTGAAAATGGTGGTGGAGGAGTCAAAGACAAAGGTCAGTGTGAACAATTGGCTAAATGCTTTAAAGAATTTGCTGCTGACATGAGATTGAAAAACAATAACGTTCTTTATCTCAACACAGGTTGGTGGCATGGCAAAGATGATAATGGTCCATCTATAAAAGATGACGCTATCAATGAAGCATTGAACGCAAAGTATCCTGGAATTTTCTTTGAACAAGCAGAATTAGATGGTGTTTATTATGACCCATCACACGCAACAAACGTTGACAATGTAGAAGAGTTTGCACTCTTTTTAGAAAACTGTAATGGTTTTGAAATTTACTAACCTCAATAAATACATAAAAAAATGATCTTATTACAATCAGCAATTAGCGGCACAAGCTACCAAATTAAAACTCTCCCTAAACAATCTTTTGAGAAAGGTTTGACACGTCACATTGATGACATGAAAATTACATCTCCAATTGCAGAGTTTGCTAAATTTCCTTTAGGAACAATTTTCATCACTGATGGATATGATTTCCCAGAAGATGACCACCTACACATTCGTAAAGAGAATGTTGTTGCAATGTTCTATGACACTACTGTTTTTCCTCTAGCTCACATAGAGAAGCCACGCCTGCAAGAAATGGCTGACTTTACTGTTAACTATATGATTGACAGTGAGTTATATGGTATTGAAAAAGCAAAAGCAATGGCAGAACAATTTGCATCTTATGGTTATGAATATGACTGGGATGCTATGATTGCTCCAAAGCCAACAGTAGCTGGTGAAATTCCATCAGGAACAAACCTTAAACGTACTATTGCAGCAAACTACCCTGTACCATCTGTTGATGACTGTGGGTTCCATATTGATCCTGATATGTGGTTCTTGCTTGTGAGAAACGTGTTACGCGGTGAAAATACTTTGCTTGTAGGGCCTACAGGTTCTGGTAAAACAGAAATTGTATCTCACCTTGCAATGGCAATGGAAAAACAAATGTATATCCAAGACATGGGTACTGTTCAAGATGCTCAATCAGCATTGCTTGGCGTTCACCGTTTGAATAAAGAAGGTCACTCAGCATTTGAGTTTGCACCTTTTGTGAATAACATTCAAGCTGGTGGTATAATGTTGTTAGATGAGTTGAACCGTTCACCTCTTGCTGCAAATAATATCTTGTTCCCTTGTTTGGACAAAAGACGTTACTTGCCAGTAGACATTGCATGTGAAGATTGTGATCGTAGGATTCCTGTTAATGAGAACACTGTGTTCTTTGCAACTGCTAACCTTGGTTCTGAGTATTCAGGTACTCATTCAATTGACCGTGCATTGCTTGACCGTTTCTTTCCAATAGAACTTGGTTATCCATCAGAAAAAGATGAGGTGAATGTACTTAAGTTGCGTACAGGAATTGATGAGAAGTTTGCTACTGCAATTGTACGTGTATCTAATGAGATACGTAAGCAATACAAAGAGCAAGAACTTTCTACTCCTGTATCAGTTCGTCATACTATTCAAGCTGCAAGCCTTATTGCAGATGGTTTTGATGTAGATAAAGCATTGCTTGCTACTATCATGCCTTTATTTGAAGATGGTATTGGTGTATCTGAACGTAGCAAAGTACTTTCTATTGTATCAGCATTTTAGGGTGTTTAGGATCACCTGAATTGACATTGGAAGGAGAGTGTAATGCTCTCCTTTCTTTGTCATAATTATCTAAATAAAATTACATGAGCAAATTAGTAAAAGACTGGTTTAACCGCAGAGCTGAAGATGCGTACACATTCAATGATGAATCAAAACGTTTCTTCAACTGGGATAAAGATAGGAGTTCATACTCTTCATACTTTATCAGAAATGACAACTCACTGAAGGAAGCTTCTAAAATGATTGGCTCTATGTTCAGAGTTATTGGTGTACCTAAAACATTTAGATATTCTAATGATATCCAATCATCTAAAAAAGGTTATGCAGACGCCAAAGTTCAAGTACCTTTAAGCATGCTTAGAGATGAAAATGGCAATTACCTTGACAGAGATGAGAAGCTATTAGATGCTTTTTATGGTGCTGCTATTCAAAATGCTGCTCTTGCAACAATGCAAACAACACAAGAATACAACAAAACCATGTTGATGCGTGACACTTCAAAAACTACAACTGTAAAAGATTTGATTACAAGTGTATTGAACATAGAACGCATTGATAAAAAGCTTGCTGATCGTCTTCCTGGTTATCTGAAATTTGTTCAGAAGTACAAAGAACACAGGTTTGAAAACTATGAAGGTCCCGGCATAGAAGCTCCAAAGCAAAAACGCTTACTTGATCTTGTGGTAAAAATGTTACGCTATCCTGCTAACATTACTGAAGAAGACATGGAAGACTTTGCTGAGCCTTTGAAAGCAATGGAGCGTATTCTTAAAAAGCATGGTGGTATACCAAATGATTTTGATAGTTGTGCTAGCATGGCTACCAGTTTATCAAACATTGTATACAAGTATACTGAAAAAGAAGAAGAACCTCCTGGAGGTGGTGGTGAAGGTGAAGATGGATCTGGTGAAGATGATGGTTCTGGTACGCCAAGTCCAAGTAAGCCAAAACCTGAAGTAGACAAGTCTACACTAGACAGTCTTGCCACATTAATGATGGCAGATTTGATTAATCCTGAAGAAGGTTCAGCTGGTGGTGAAGATTTTGCAGATGATTTTGAAGACTTTGTTGATGACATGTCTGAAACTTCTCCAACAACGCCAAAGAGTGAATTTAACTGGGAAGAAGAAGGTACAGCATCTGAAGGTAAAATATTCTGGAAGAAAGCTGAAGTAAACACACGTTCTAAAGATAGATATAGAGATGCCATGACTAAAATTGACACAACAAAAGCTGCTGTGTTACAAAAGTTATTTGCTCGTAAGAGTAAAAACTATGAGTTTAGCATGAAGTCTATGCGTTCAGGACGTTTGGATACAAATAAGATTGCAGAAGCTGTGCAACAAGTTCCTACTATTTATGAAAGATTTGGTCAAGTAACAACAAGCAAAGTTTGCGTTGGTGTTCTTATAGATGAATCTGGATCAATGGGAGGTACTAAAATACAGAAAGCAAGAGAAGCTGCAATCTTTATCAATGAAGTATTCAAGAAAATGCCTGATGTAGAATTGTTTATCTATGGTCATACTGCTGATACAAATGGCAGGGATTCTGTAGATATGACTATCTATCGTGAGAAAGGACTTATTACTGATTCTTTTTCTCTTGGTACTGTTGAAGCACATGCAAACAACAGAGATGGTGATGCAATTCTTGCAACAGCAAGACGTATGCGTAATCAGACAGAGAATCAAGGTTTACTTATTGTATTATCAGATGGTGCTCCAAGTGCTTCTGGATATGGTGGACGTGAGGCAATTGCAGATACACGTAAGAAAGTTACGCGTGCTCAATCTTTAGGTTTCCAAGTTATTCAGATTGCAATTGAAGAACATGTCCCTTCTAAAGAGATGTTTGATTACTTTATACAGATGACAGATATCAAGAATCTTCCAAAAGATCTTGTTAACTACATGTCTAAGAAAGTAGACAAGCTAATCAAAGAAAAAATAAGTTTGTAAGTTATGAGTACAATACGTTTTATTGCAGATCTTCACTTTGGTCATACAAACATGGCTATAAAAAGAGGATTTTTATCTTCAGAAGAACATGATGAATACATCATTAAAAACTGGAATAATACTGTTTCAAAACGTGATGTAACATACATCCTTGGAGATTTATCCATGGAAAAGAAAAGCCCTTATCACTTGCTTTCACGTCTTAATGGCGTGAAGCATGTGGTTTTGGGTAATCATGATAGACACCAAGATGTTGCAGAACTATTGAAACATGTTCACAGTGTTTCAGGAATGATTAAGTATAAAGGTTTTTGGCTAACACACTGTCCAGTGCATCCATCTGAACTAGATAGAGTTTATGGAAATATACATGGGCATGTACATGAAAACATTATAGATGAACCTAAATACTTTTGCGTTTCTTGTGAAAACATTGATTACACTCCAAGAACATTTGAAGAATTAAACATTAAGATTCCTATAAAAATTAATAAATAAACTATGGAAAAACAGCCTAATGTGGTAGTATCATCTGGAGGTGTAAAATGTGATAATAAATCATGTGATTACATAGACAAAACTGCCACTGTTGAAAGATATTCAGAGTATCTAAACAAACCTTGTCCTAAATGTGGTGAAAATCTTCTCACAGAAGAAGATTACAAATTAGCTCAACAGTTAAATGCTTTAGCTAATTTTATGAATTCCCTCAGTCAAGAACAAATACAAGAATTAAACAAAGCACAAGGTGTTGAAGTTGATCCTGAACTTGCAAACAAAAAAGTTTCTGTTACATTTAACGCACATGACTCAATCTCAATAGAAAAAATTGAATTAATTGATTAGTTATGATTGTAATGACAGAAGGATCAAAAGTTACTTACACTTTTAATAAGCGTAATGACAAAGGTATAATTAAAAGTTTTTCTGATGATTATAAAAAAGCATTTGTTGTTTTTAAATGCAATAATGATTGGGAGGATTACAAAAATTATACTGCACAAAGTACACCTATTAAACATTTAAAACCAGGTTGGTAATGCTAGGAGCTTTTTATTGTCCACACTGTGGAACTCAAAATGCATGTAACTGCGAAACATGCTCACCTCACATAAAAGAAGGTGAATTTGTCAATAAATGGACAGATGATGGAGAGTTCCACATTTGTGGCAACTGTAACAAAATCTACAGTCCAGATCAATCTCTTGATGAAGAGATGAAGCAATACAATTCTAAACAATTTTAAATAAAAAATTATGTCAGAAGAAATAAAATACAAGTATCCTGTTGGAGACTTTTTAAGTGGATTCTCAGATGATGAGACAAATCCATGTGACTATGAACTTGAATGCCAACGTATGGTAGTCAAAGGAGTTGAATATTTTGATGATAATCAAGAAATGTTTGACATTATTAATGGTGGTGGCAAGAATGTATTTGATCCAGAACTTGAACCTCTTGTAAATCATATGATTGCAGGTGGTGATGGACAAACTGGAGCTATGGTAGGCCACACTGTCAAGCATGCTTTTTATGCTAAGAAATTAGGATGGGATAACTACATCTCTGAAATTACTAAAAAGGATGAGTAATGGAGCATGTTGTAAGAAAATCAATGGTTATTAGAGAAAGTGGTAGAAGTACTGACTTTATCTCTCCTAGTTTTGGTCATGGTTGTTTATTCAATTGTACTTACTGCTACATGAAACGCCACAAACCTGAAGGTTTAGACATAGCAAAAAATACCAACGAGATTCTTACAGAAATAAATAATCATAGCTGGTTTTCTACTGTAGATAAACCTAATCAAACTCATGAGAAGTTTGTTACTTATGATATTTCATGTAATGAAGACTTTGCATTGCATTTAAAGTACCATAAATGGAAACAAATCTTTGACTTTTTTAAGCAAAGTGAAGTTGCTATGGGTTCTTTTGCAACAAAGTACGTTAATGAAGAACTTTGTACGTACAATCCTGAAGGAAAAATACGTATAAGGTTCTCATTGATGCCTCAAAAGTATGCAGATTTGCTAGAGCCAAACACCAGTAAAATCATTGACAGAATTAAAGCTATCAATGACTTTATTGAAGCAGGTTATGATGTTCATATCAATTTTTCACCTGTTGTTGTAACAGATGATTGGTTAGAACAATATAGAATGCTTTTTGAAGGTGTAGATGCTCTTGTAGATAGAAAGTACAAAGAACAAGTTAAAGCTGAGGTTATATTCTTAACACATAATCGTGACAAACACTTTTATAATTTGAAGAATAACTTGACAGGTGAAGACTTGCTATGGAATCCTTCTATTCAAGAAGATAAAGTATCTCAATATGGAGGACTAAATCTACGCTATAAGCATGGTTTGAAGTCACAATACATAGAAGAGTTTACAAATCTTCATGATGAAATCATTCCTTGGAATAAAATCAGATACATTTTTTAACTATTCTTATGGAAAATTATCCTCAATGGCTAAATAATCTTATATACTTCTTTGCAGGTATTGGATTTGCTGGCGTAATGCTAATGTTTTTATGATGACTGATCAAGATAAAAAAACACAAGAATTTCTTTTTGACAAAATGCTAGAAAGTGATCATGAATATGGCATACGCTATATTGATAGCAATACTTGTATAGCTTTTAAAAAAGTAGGTAATAGAAAACTTACTGCAAACTCTGATTGCTATGAGAAAATAAAGAAAATAGTATCAGAAGAATATTTCAACAAAACATTTGTTCCTTTAGACTATGGAAAATAAACAAATAGTATACAACTCTGTGACGTGTCAAGAGTGTATGGAGACAATTGTCAGTTACCACAGGCATGATTACAAAACTTGTTCTTGTCCCAACCAAGCAATGGTTGATGGAGGCACAGCTTATCTTAGATATGGTGCTAAAGACATGAGTAAAATTAAAATTCATGCAGTATATGCTGATGATGATTTTGAAATTGTGCGCAAATACGCAACACGTGGTGGTAGAGGCAAAGATGGCAAACAACCTTTATCGTGGATTGCAATATGCGATATGACAGATGATCATCTTGAAGCTGTACTTGATTATGGAGGTGCTGATTGGCATTTAGAAATTATTAAAAAAGAAATTCAATACAGAAAAGACCATGGAATCACAATTAAAGACTCTAAATAACCAACATGTAGCAACAGCACTTGCAATGGTTGGTATTGCTGTAAAAGAAAATGTTGCAGGATTAATTCAAGACACTATACATTCCTTAATTGAAATGGGTGATCAATTTGATTTAGTGACTGCGTCAAAACTTGTTGTAAAACATAGATTTGAACCTGACAATAAACTTACACAACTTAAAGCACAATACAGTGTTTTAAGTGAATTGTATGATCCAAAAAGCAATCACAGAACTCATAGAAAAATGGGTAACATGCTTGATCAAATTTTAAAAGAAATAGAATCTTACAAACAATCTTAATTATGGCAGAATTACACAATACATTAATGGGGAAAAAACTACTTGAAGTTATAATTCCTGACATTGCAATTAATCTTGAAAGGATTGCTGATGCACTTGAGCAACAAGCTTACATCATGAATCCAAAAGATAAAATTGAAATTGAAATTTGCTATTATGAAGATGAAAATGGCAAGAAAGTATATGATTTTGAACATATGCAAGATCAATTTGAAGAAAAATTAAAAGAACTTGAATCATGAAAAAAGTTTTAATTGGACACGTTGGAGTTGATTCAGGTCAGCTCCTAATGTGTGACCCTTGCTACATTGATTCTCAATGGAAAAGTGAAGACTTTGAAGACATTAGAATCTATGAACATGTGACAACAAAAGAAAGACTACAATATAGAGTAGACTTTCCTCATTATGCTATAGAGATACCAAAGTATGGTAAAACTATGAATGAGCTTAATGAAACTGGAGAGTGGAAACAGATTGACGTAAGTGATTCTGTAAAACATCCTTTCAGCTACAATGCATGTGCTCATGCGACCTTGTCAGAAAATGGTCATGGTCAATTGAACTATGAACTAGGACACCCAGGTGTAGGAGTTGCGTTTGCAACAGCATTTGGTGATGGCTATTATCCTGTATACGCAAAGTATGGCAGAGATGGAATCTTGAAGTCTGTAACAGTAGAATTCTAAGCTATGAAAAACTTAAAAATAGAAAAAAAACCATTCAGCGAAACAAAACATTATTCTGGTAAGTACACTTGTGACTGTTCTCAGTGGGAAGATGAATACCAAGAAGAAACCTATGAGTTTACTGTAGTAGTGACTATTGACAACGACAATCAATCAACAAATCTAGAAGAAATTATATGGATTGACAGACAACCACGTGATGTAGATACAGTTGATGATTACATTAATGAAAACTTTTTTGAATTAGTAAACATTTAGTTATGAATGAAAAATTAGATGAGTTTCTAGAAAAAATAGATTCTCCAGTACAACAAACTCTTGTAGAACAGAAGTATCAATTTTCTCACCCTTATGAAGATGAGAATGGTAGTAAAAAACATACTGCTGTCTATTTAGAAATGGATGTCTTGCGTAAAACATTTAAAGTTATACCAGGTGATGGCAGAACTGAATTTGGTTTTGTTACTGGTTCTCACAAGTACAACTTGTGGCGTGCAACAACACGCTGTATTTCTGCAGCTATTGAATTTGCAGTTGAATCTTTAAATCTTGAAAACGATGAGTCATCCTTTACATCATAGTATTTCAAGCCAGAAAAAGTGGGGTGGGCATGTAGATGACTACTTGCCCATTCACAACTGGTTTGATGAAACTAAAATGCATTACCCTGACATGCGTCATAGGGCATTGCGTCATCACTCAGAAGGAATTTTCTGGTGTGAGCAACAATTTGGCACATACATCACTAACTCTGATGGACGAATGGTTCCTGTAAGAGCAATTGGTGAACAACATTGTATGGAAGACCTTGGTTGGATTCCAACAATTAAAGATTACTTGGACAACATGGAAACAGTAGGTTGGATGTTTAAACCAGGTGATGGAAGAAAAATGTTAAAAGAGATGTCAAAAGACAAATCAGATTTTGTTAAACAAGAAAAAGCACAATTACCATGAGTGAAGAAAAAGAAATTTCAATCAAGCAGATTCTTGATTGGTGTATGAAAAAACATGAAGAAGGTTCTGAAATTGTCCTAAAATGGGATGGTGGAGGAGATTCTGGATGGGTTCACATTGAAGTAGATGGTGAAGATAGTACTGATCCTGAAGCAGAAAGACTTGTAGACATGATGTATGATCAACTTGATTATGGTTCATGGGCTGGTGAGTTCTCTGCATCTGGAGAAGCTCCTTTTGATCCTGACACTAAAATGTTCCAAGGTACTGACTATTACACTGAAACTGATTCTACAGTTGCAGAGGCAAAGATAGAAATCAGAGTTCCTAAGCACATTCATTTTGATGACATTCACATTAATACACAAGATGAAAACTGTAGTGTAGATGTAACTTTAGGAATCAGAAATGGTTTTGATCATCCAGATTCAGAAGGTGTTGTTAAACAATTAGAAGAAATGTTATCTGAAGCAATCTATGAAGCTGCAAAAGCTGATGTAGATGACGAAGATGATATTGATGGATTCTGGGAAGAATACGCAATATTCAGAACTGATTTTACTGAAGATGGCAGTGACCTTGTACATGTTATAGAAAACATAACTTATTCAAAACGTTACACATCTGAAAAATATGTAGAAATCAATCTTGAAGAATTGTTAAAAGAAGAAACTGAATAATCATGAACTATCAAGAACTAAAGTACACAGTAGAGAACCAATCAGGTGTCTCTTATGAAAATGCGTTGATTCTTTGGAAAACGATGTACAAAGATTTCAATACTTTTTTGACAAATGTAATCAGGTATGATTCAATGAAAGATTTTGGCGATCATTGTGCTTCTGTATGGAAAGATGTTAAAGTTGCTTCTGCCCAGGATGCATTTGCTCAAGAAAATCTAGAAATGCGTAGGTTGTTCTTTAAAGCAATTGGTATAGAGAAAATGTTCCAAGAACTTGATCCTGAACTTATTGCAGAGGAAACAATTGTATTTAACAACGCTGTCTGGAATGATAAAGACAACAGTATGGATGTAAAAATCATTCATGATAAGTATGAATTGTACAAAATCAAGGGTGATAAATTGTTTCCAGAAGAAAAGTCTGAATGGCGTAGAGCTAATGCAGACATCTATGCTGTACGTTGCTGGTGTACAACCACTGCACGTGAGTATTGGATCTATGTTCCTAGACATATTGGTCAAATGAATGATGCAATTGAAGCAATTGCTTGGACATTTCAACTTAATATTGGAGATCCTGTAGCTTTGTATCGTCAAGGTGATATCATTATTGCTGAAGCAGGACCTGAATCTAAGGAAGTAAGACCTTATCACTTAGATAAAGCAACTTATTTAAAACTATTAAAAGTACAGTCATGAGTTGTAAAACAAACTGTCACAATTGTGTCTACTCAAAGAGTAACTCATATGTGAACTCTGCTCATATTCAATGCACCAGATACTGGTCATATTACAAAAAGCGTAAAGACATACATCCAAAAGGTGCAGAACATGCAATTAAAAGTGGATGGTGGGATTTTCCTTATGACTATGATCCTGTATGGATGCAAGAAGATTGTCCAGAGTATCAAGAAAAAGAACGATCACCTGAATCAAAACTGTAACATGGAAACAAAAACAGCAAAACGTGTGGTATTAGCCACAGGAGAAGGAGCAAACACACATGCTCTTAACAGCAAAGTGCCAGTTGAGTACATTGACATGGGAAATCAGACAATCAAAATGAATGTTAAAGAACAAGCTTTGATTACACATGAAGAACATGGTACAATTATGTTGAAGCCAGGTACTTATTACAAGACAAATCAAGTGGAGTTTAATCCATTTAATAATACAGTTTCTTACGTTTTTGACTAGGAAATTGTGAAAAAATCACAAAAACAAGGGTTTGAGGTCGCAATTTGCGACTTCAAGCTCTGTTTTGTGAACTAATTAATTTTTTGTATTATTGCAATTAAAACTGACTATTATGAAAATAGAAATTTCTATGACAGAACTACTAGTTATAGTAGATATGATCAAGAATGGTATTGAACCAGTTAGTGGACCATCAAATGAAGATTTAACTCTTCACTTTGTAACAGAAGATGATGAACCTGATGAAATAGTTTTAAAAAGAAAACACAAGAAGAAAAAATGATGTCTCACAGAACACCCTCACCAATGATTATCACAGTAAAACACTATGATAAAACATTAACAGCAGAACTTCCATGGGATTCTCCATTGGATGATGTGTTCCAAGCTATTCAAGGACTGCTTGTAGCTGATGGATTTCACAATGATGGTATTGAAAACTATATCATAGAACGTGGTGAAGAATTGCAAGAATTTAAAAATATTAAAGACGATGAAGAAAACAGCTCTCTATCTTGATGATATCAGAACACCAACAGAAACATTGGAAGGATATCACCCATGGTCAGTTGTAAGAAACTATGATGAATTTGTTACACATATTAAAAACAATGGTGTTCCTGATCTCATCTCTTTTGACCATGATCTTGCTGATGAGCATATGGCTGATTATTGGGATAAGCAAGCACGCGGTATTAAAACCATATCTTATGAAAGTTATAAAGAAAAGACTGGCGTTGATTGTCTTAATTGGCTTATTGAATATGTACTTGATAGAGAAGAAGTATCTCCCTTTATTATTTGGGTACATTCTCATAATCCTATGGGCGCTACAAACATTCTAGTAAAAGCTTCTAATTTTATGAGGCATGTTGGTTGGAAACCACAAGTGTATTATGCACAACCTAAATTTATTATAGAAACCAAAATTGAAGATCAAACAAAATAACAATGAAAGTTAAAATCAAACGTTTACACAAAGATGCTGTTATTCCTAAATATGCAAAGCCAGGTGATGCTGGTTTAGATTTAGTAGCAACAAACATTATTAGCTTTGACAAAGAACAAGTTGTATATGGAACTGGAATTGCAGTTGAAATTCCAGAAGGATATGTAGGACTTGTATTCCCGCGCAGCTCAATACGTAAGTATGAACAATACCTCAGCAACTCAGTTGGTGTTATTGATTCAGGTTATCGTGGAGAGATTCAAGCAACTTTTAACTCACGTTTTTACGCAGATGTAAAATATAAAGTGGGTGATAAGATTGCACAATTAATCATCATGCCTTACCCTCACATTGACTTTGAAGAAGTTAATGAATTATCAGAAACTGAAAGAGCTGATGGAGGTCATGGCTCAACAGGTAATTAAAAATGACTTTTAAACTTTTTTTAGAATTTAACTCAAGAAAGTTTGGTTTGTCTATCATTCATGAGAAACAATCCATTACTGCTGAATTTAAACACAAACTGTTTATACATTTCTTGTGGTTTGAATTTGGAGTTAAATTTCTACAGTAAAACTTTTATTTATGCAGATAAATAAAAACAGTGGTCAAGTTGTAATAATTGGACCCTATGGTAGTGTATATCTGTATACACATGACACTGCTAACACATTAGTTAGTGATGTTTATGACGCACTAAAAGAAGGTAAAAGATGGGATGACCCTGATTACCTATCTAAAATGATTTTTTGTAGAATGCTACCTTTAGAATGTTGGTTAGATGATAAAGGATTTGGTATTGGTACACAATTGTACAATGATGTAAATCTTCTTGTCAGTGTAAATATTATGCAGCAAAGTATTACTATCCATTCAATGGATGATAAACATAGCAAATTGATATTTACATTTCAAGAGTTCATTGATTCCTATGCTAACTCAGCATTATTGTAAAAAAATCATAGCAATATAGTACTATTTTAATTTTAAATGTGTATCTTTACATATTCAATGTTCTGAGAAAAATTGTATTTTAGTGGCAGTTATTAAACACTGATACTCAAATGCTATATCAATTGCCAAATGGTAAGTGTATAGAAATCTCATTAGAGCAATATTTGAGAATGACAGATGATGAATTGAACATGTACATGGCTTTCAACTATGGTGAAGAAGTTAATGATCCTTTTGCATTAAGCGTTTTAAAGTATGGAAACGCATCTGAAAAAGAAGAGTTCATTGATGAAGAATCAATCACAGAAGAAGACGAATACATTGAAGATTTAACAGATGTACTTCCTGAAGAAAAACTTTATGATGATGAATACATAGACTACGACAACTTAGAACAGTAATCTTATTAGATAAGTATGCTGCAACCAAAATTAAAAACATGCTCAGCTTGTGGTGAAGACAAGGTAATTTGGAAGAATCATGAGGGTGAAAAGTTCTGTAAAGACTGCTGGGGTAAACAAGCTCCAGTAAAACATCCCAAAAGAACAGCAATATCAAAACTGCCTTCTGACAAAAAGAAACCTTTAGATTTACTTTACAGCAAGATGAGAAAGGAATTCTTGTCTAAACCTGAAAACTCCACATGTTTTGCAAAGCTCCCAGGATGTCTCAATTCTATGGGAGAAAATCTCACAATACATCATACAAAAGGACGTGGAAGATACTATCTTGATAGTACTACATGGATTCCTTTATGTCTAACATGTCATCAATGGGTTGAAGAGCACCCAGCGCAAGCTAAAGAACTCAATTTATCACAATCTAGATTTTAAAAAAAAGAGAAAATGAAAAAATTCATTGGTTATTACATCATTGGTGCAAACACAAAAGAAGATGCACAGAATGAAAAAGGTTTAATGCTTTGGTCACCAAACAAACCAAACGCACTTAAACGTTGGTTAAATGAAACCTTATTGGGTATCTACTGGGTAGATAAAGATAGGATTGTTCAAACTCAAGAAAAGGGTAAGACAATGCAGAATCAAGAACAACCTGTAGAACTTGCTAAAGTTAAAGAAGAAAAAACTGCTCCTGTAATGCAAGTAGAAAAACCTGCTAAATTACAAGAGGCTCCTAGAAAACCACGCCAAACTCCTAGAGTAAAACCAAACAAATAATGAGCGACTCACTTGAATTAACTAAAAGAGAGTTGATTCAACAGGAAGCCTTGACTGCATCTGCCACCCATTACAGATGTGGTCTTGGCATTTCCATGGGTGTAGGTAAGACTTTAATTGGCTTACGTCACATGGAAAGAGAGTTTCCAAATTTAAAAACCAGATTTCTGGTAGTAGCTCCAAAAGTTTCAATCTTTGAAAGCTGGAAAGATGATGCTAAAAAGTTTGGACTAGAATACTTGTTGGATCACATTGACTTCACAACGTACATATCACTGAGTAAAAGAACTAGAGATTATGATGTTATCTATTTAGATGAGTGTCATAGTTTGTTATTTACTCATGATTACTATTTGGCTACATACACAGGTAAGATTCTTGGTTTAAGTGGTACTCCACCACGTTACAAGAACTCTGAGAAAGGTGAGATGGTTAACAGATACTGTCCCATTGTTTACACTTACATTACAGATGACGCTGTAGATGATAAAATTCTCAATGACTACAAAATTCTAATACACAGGCTACCATTATCAACAGCAAAGACACATAGGGTTGAAACCAAAAAAGGTGGATTCTTTATGACTTCTGAAGCTCAGAATTATGATTACTGGTGTGGAAGACTTGCTAGTGCAGCAAATCCTGCGCAAACAAAGATTTTTAGAATCATGAGAATGCAGGCTCTAATGCAGTTTAGATCCAAAGAAAAATACGCCAGACAATTATTAAACATGATGGATGACAAATGTCTTGTCTTCTGTAATACAACTGATCAAGCTGATAGAATATCTGTGCATAGTTATCACAGTAAAAACTCTAACAGTGAAGAAGCATTGGTTGCTTTTAAAGAAGGTAAGATAGATGAACTTACATGTGTTCAACAATTGAATGAAGGTATTAACATTCCCAATCTTAAGTATGGTATTATACTTCACGCATATTCTAATGAAAGAAAAGCAAGTCAAAGGATAGGACGTTTATTGCGTTTGAATCCTGATGATAAAGCTATTATTCATATACTTATGTATGGTAATACTGTAGATGAAGACTGGGTGCAAGATGCATTGAGAGATTTAGATTCTGACAAGATTGTTTACACAGATCCTTTTTGTTAATTATGCACAATACAATTGTAAAGTTTACCAAAAAAGATGGACAACTTGTACCCGCGTCTGAATCTGATGCGGGCAAGTTGAAACTTTTTGCTATGTCTTTGAAAGAAGGCACTGATGTAGAAGTTTATTTGTCCATGACAAATAATGTTGACAAAACTGCTGGACAACTTGCAAAAGTCCATGCATTAATTAGAGAACTTGCAGCCTTTACAGGTCACACTTTTGATGAAATCAAACTTGTGATAAAAGAAAAAGCTGGTCTGTATGTTATTACAGGAACCAGCTCATCTGATAAGCAACTAAAAAGTTTTGGAGATTGTTCTAAAGAAGAATTATCCGCTGCCATTGAAACCTGCATTGAAGTAGGTCACATGTTTGGTTGCAACTTATATTAGTCTTCAGTTTCCCCAATTAGTTTTTGGGCTTCTTCTAAAGTAACACTTTGAATAAATCCTTGTTCTTGTGCTTTAGTTTCAAATTCTCTACAAAGAATTAAGATTGTCTCATAATGACTAACCCATTCTTCTGTAATGTTTTGGTCTTTGATTTGTGCATGTGCATCCTGCATTTGTTCAGGAGATTTACCTTTCACAAAAAAACCAACAATTGCTTGAACTTTTTGATAGTATCCTGTACTCATCTTAATTTCAACAATTGCACTTGGCATAATAACATCAACCATTGACGGTTGGTTTTCTGCACTTTCATTAGTTTGATTTACTTCAGACATGTCGTGTAGTTTAATTTGAACAAAAATAAACAAATAATTCTAAGTTTCAAAAAAATGGCAGAAAAAATTGCAATTGATCCAAAAGACATCAGTTTTAAATTGGCAGAGTCATTGAAAGCATCAGGCTGGCACAACATCCTTAAAGGATTTTTGCTATCTGAAGACTTTGAAAAAGTAATCTTAGCACTAAAAGATCAGGTAGAAAATGATAAACGTTTTACTCCTCCTTTAAAGCAAGTGTTTAGGTCTTTTCAAGAATGTCCTGCTGATGAACTACAGGTTGTCTTTATAGGGCAAGATCCCTATCCACAATTAAATGTAGCTGATGGTATTTCTTTTTCCTGTGGTAACACAATGAAGAAAGAAGCGTCCCTTCGTTACATTCACAACGCAATTGCCAAAACTGTTTATCAAGACAAGGTACAAGCTAAAGACTTATCTGCAGATTTAACCCCATGGGCTAATCAGGGTATTCTTATGCTAAATACTTCTCTTACAACAGAAATTGGCAAGATTGGCAAACATTTTAGTATATGGGAACCTTTTACTAATTATGTACTTGACATGATCAATTCTATGGATAAGTCAATAATCTTTGTTTTCCTTGGTAAAAAAGCTCAGGAATATGAAGAACTTATTTCTGACAAACATGTTAAACTGTATGCTTCACATCCTGCATCTGCTGCATATCAAAAGCAACAAGAGTGGGACTGTAATGACATATTCAACAAGATTAATGAGGAAATTACTAAAAAAGGTGGTAAAAATATTACCTGGTAATTTTTTAATTTGCAATTTGCAAATTGAGAATCTTTTTGTATATTTGTAACCTATCGTAAACGCATAACGCAACGTACATGTTTAACTCAAAATCTGGGTTGTCTGCAGAGAGATCTGTAGTTGACCAGGGTGCTGGTGATGCACCTAAAACAACCTCACCACCTGTCCCTTATAGCAATCCTGTTACAAAACCAGCCAATCATCCACCCCATAGTAAAATATGGAAGCGTTATGGTGATCTTATGGCAGAAGGCGTTAACTATCTAGAACAACGCAAGTCAGGACGTGCTACATCACTCAAAACTCAATGGAGTGGTTTTAATAAAATTGGTCTTAATGGATTAGAATGGCAATCACTTTATGTAGTTGGTGCTAGACCTGGTGTTGGTAAAACACTGTTTGCATCTTCTATCACTAGAGATTTGCAAAGACTTAATCCAGAGCAAGATTTCTCAGTATTACATTTTCAGTTTGAGATGCTTGGTAGAAACATGGCAATTAGAGAATTATCAAATGCCTCTAATTTAAATGTTAGGTACATTCAGTCTGCACAAGATGATGGATTACCAGCATTATCAGAAGCTGATTTCAAAAAACTTGCAGAGTATGCAAGTAAGCAAACAGACAGACAAGAGTATGTGGTTGATACTGCTACTAATGTTGCTCAAATGCAAGAGATTATTGAGAAGTTTTATCATGAAACCAAAAAGCCATTCATTGTAACATTGGATCATACTCTTTTGATAAAGCAAGGTGCTTCTGAAACAAATAAGCAACAGACTTTAGAGAAGTTGGCCACTATGATGACAATGATTAAGAATAGGTATCCTGTTATTTTTATTGTACTGACACAGTTAAACCGTGACATTGACAATGCTGAACGTCAAATTCCTGGGAAGTTATCTAACTATCCTACAGAAGCTGATGTATTTGGTAGTGATTCTTTGTTACAATGTGCAGATGTAATGATTGCAATGAATAGACCTGCAAAGTATAACATTAGTTTGTATGGTCCTAATCAATACATTATTGAACCATCTATGGAAAATTACCTAGCACTTCATGTATTGAAGAATCGTTTTGGTGATGTAAGTGTACAATGGTATTATGCCAATTACAAAATAATGGGACTGGAAGAAGTTCCAGCACCTAGAATGAAACCAAAGAAAACATCTTAATAATTAAAAACGCAAACGCAAATGAGTAACGCAACAGACAAACCCAAAAAGCATATCTCTGAGATCACTGCTGAGTACAAGCCTTTCTGGCAACCACTTTTTAAAGACTTAGGAATTGACAATCCAACATTTGGAGCTAAGCTTTGCTATATGGGCAAAGAGTTCAGCAACGATGGCACACGCGAAGCATGTGTTAGATTCTTTCCAAGTGAACTTAATAGTGGTAATGACTATTACACTGAACTATTTGACTGGGATCAGTATTACTTTACCCCTAATCATAGGACTTTGTACAAACTTCCTCACAATCCACATTGGAAAAGTGAACCTGAGAAGTATGTAGAAGTTCCATCTGACAAACTACCTACATCAACTTTTGCTGTTAGGTTGAGCGATCTTGAGATTGTAAACAAAAGTGACATTACAGCTATCATTCCAACAGTTCACAAAGAAGCTGCTCCTGGAATGTTTAAGTCTTCTAATAACACTTTGTTTGACAATTTAGAAGATCCATTTAATGAACAGTCTTTTGACGAGGCTTTTGCAGAAAAAGAAGACAACCACTATACATCATTGACAATACGTGATTTATATTGCATGATACAAAATGTGCCAATGTCTAATAAAAAATGGTTAAATCAATTAATTTCTAAAAACAAGTAAACAAATGGCAGAATCAACTGAATTTGTCCTTCCCACAAAAATTGTGAAGGCAACAACAAAAAGTCCAAAGAACATGATTATCTTCAGTAAGCCTAAAGTTGGAAAAACAACTTTGCTGGCCCAACTTGATAACTGTTTGATCATTGACTTGGAGAGTGGTACTGACTATGTAGATGCTTTGAAGGTTAAGGCAAACAGCGTTGCTGATATTGCTAAGATTGGTAAAGCAATTACAGATGCAGGAAAACCCTACAAGTACATTGCTGTAGACACAATCACAGCATTAGAAGAAATGTGTATTCCATACGCAGAAGAACTTTATTCTAAAAGTGCAATGGGTAAATCTTGGTTTACCAAAGGCAAAGCAGAATATGGTTCTATCCTGAACATGGCAAATGGTGCTGGTTATCCTTGGTTACGTCAAGCATTTGAAAAAATTGTTGACTACATCAAGACGCTTGCTCCACATGTTATTCTTGTGGGACACATTAAAGATACACTTCTTGAGAAAAATGGTGCAGAGTTCAATGCTTTGGATCTTGACTTGACTGGTAAGCTGAAGCGTATCACAACTTCTAACTCTGATGCTATTGGATATTTGTATCGCAAAGGAAATCAGAATATTTTGAGTTTCAAAACTACTGATGAAATTGCTTGTGGTGCACGTCCAGAGCATTTAAGAAATGCAGAAATTGTAGTTTCTCAAGTAAACGAAGATGGTTCTGTCACAACCTCATGGGACAAAGTATTCATTGACTAATTAAATAAGTAAAACAATTAAAATCAAACAAATATGTTTAAATCTAGTAATTTCAACCCAAATGCAGGTGCTAATGCACCAAAAATCCTTACTCCAGGAACACATGTATGTCGCGTAGTTGACATCAAACTTGACATGCCTCCTTACAAAAAAGATGCATACTTCGTAGTTGTAACACTTGAAGGTCCAGAGCGTCCTGATTTTGTTGGACTACCCATTGACAAGATGAATCCTGCTCTAGGAAACTACAAAGGACAGATTGGTAATGTACGCAATGGACGTTATCCTTTCAGTGACTACACTTACAATGGCACAGAAATCAAGCGTGATGAGCAAATCTTCCGTTGGATTAACAACTTGGCTAAACAACTTAATTTGTTCAATGCAATGAATGCTGGTGACGGTATCTCTGCTTCTACAATTGAAGAGTATGTTGATGCTGTACGCAGCTTTATTGTAAAGAATAGTCCTTTTGCTAGCTTTACCATTGGTGGTCAAGAGTACTTCACTGAGGGTTATGACAAAGCTAACTACCGTTTATTCTTCCCTAAACAAGAAGGTGCTAATTTCCCTTACTCTGTATTGGAAGATGCTGAAGGTAACATGGTAAACTTTATTCAGTTTGATGCTGCTAAACACATCATTGTAAAAACTGAAGAAGTAGCCGCTCCAGTGACTGAGTTTGGTGGACAATCTGCAAATGATATGTTTGCTGTTAGTGGTACAATGCCAACTACTGCATTTCCTGAAGTGCAAGCAACAAATAATATCCCTGAAGGATTGAATCTGTAATTTCTGTTCATAATAATTAAGGGGGAGGATTATATTCTCCCCTTTTTTTATACTTTTGCAAACTATGTTTTCATCTAAACACCATATAACAGATATCAATACTATACCATCTGCTTGGATATTTGAAAACTATCTTGGTTTACCAGAAAAATTAACAGGACAAAGTGTTAGAATCAATAGTCTTTTCAATTTAAATGATAAGACTCCATCAATGTACATATACTACAATGCAGAACATAAAGTGTATAAGTACAAGTGCTTTTCTACAGGAAAAGGTGGTGGTGCAATTGATTTAATGATGCACATGTGGGACCTGAATTTTGCTGATGCTTCTCACAGAGTGATTAAAGATTATGTAGACTATCTTAAGACAGGTAGAATATGTGAAACAAGTATTACTCAACATTCAAAGTGGAAAGTAGACAAGTGGCAAACCAGAGGCTGGAATGAAAATGACGCCAAGTTTTGGTCAGCATACAACATATCAAGTAAGATTCTAAACAATTACAATGTAATTCCTTTAGACAGATATGTGATGCAGAAAGTATTGAATGACAAAGAAATAGAAGATGAATTCACAGTAGTAAGTAAACATGTTTATGGTTATTTCACGCGTGATGGTATCCTCTATAAGATCTATCAACCAATGAATAGAGAACGCAAGTTTATTAAGATTTGTGATTATATTCAAGGTTATGATCAGTTAGAGAAGAAACCAATTATTGTAATTGCTTCTTCACTAAAAGATTGCATGGCAATCAAGAGTATGGGCTTAAACATTGACGTTATAGCACCAGACAGTGAGAACAGCATGCTGCATCCAGATGTAATCTTTGAACTCAAAGAAGAATATGAATCAGTAGTGACTGTTTTTGACAGCGATGACGCAGGAATAAAAGCAATGAAAGCTTATGAAGAAAAATATAAGCTACCATTTTGTTACTTACCACTAGAAAAAGACATTGCTGACATTGTCAAAATCCATGGTGTAAAGAAAGCAATCTATGAGTTTGTTCCTAAGCTTGATAATGCCTGTGACAAATATGCAAAATTGCATTTAGATAATGATTAATTTCATTATTTTTGTAGAACTTAACATTTTATTTTATGACAAACTGGTATTACCCTTCACTTAAGAAGAAGGTATTAAAAGTTGAAGATATTCCCAATCATGAGGAAGTCATAGGCTTTATATACAGAATAACCAACTTAAAAACTGGTAAGTTTTACATTGGCCAAAAAAGTCTTTACCATAAGCGTAAGACTAGAATCTCCAAAAAGGAGAAAACACAAACAGGTACTAGAAAAATATTCAAGCAAACAGTCAAAGAATCTGATTGGATGACCTATTATGGTTCATCTGTAGATTTGAAAGATGATGTTGCTAGAATGGGACCTGAAAATTTCAAAAGAGAAATCTTGGAAGTATGTTGTACTAAAAAGTATTTGAACTATTGTGAACTTTCACATCAAGTAAAAAATGATGTGCTGACTAGCAATAGTTATAATGGTAATATTTTAGGTAGATACTTTGCAAGAGATATGCAAAATTGTAAATAATGGAAGAATTAAAACAAGAGTTATTGAACGATGTGATATCAGAGATAACAGAAGCTATCAGATATGCTGATTATGAAGCATTAGAAGAGCTGCTTAATTTTGTACCAGTAACAAATTTAATTGAGTATTTACCTGAAGAAGTTTGGGAAAAATATAAACCATTGAGAAATGAAAGTAACTAAATTTACCACAGATGTTGCATTCGCAGAACGTATGCAAAAAGAAGAAGAGTTTTTTTCAAAGCCCTTCTTATTATCCTATTCAGGACTTAACAAATTATTGTTTAGCCCTGCTTTATTTTACAGTCACTATGTTTTAGGTCAGAGAGATGATATTGAAGACAAGAATATGGTTGAAGGTAAACTTATCCATTGTCTATTACTCAAACCTGAATCATTTGATGATGAGTTTGTTTTAAGTGCAGTAAATATTCCAAGTGATAATCCTAAAAAATTATTACAAACATTATTTGCTCACCACAAAGAACTAAAAAGTTCTGGTGATACAAGAGAAGAATTGCATGAATATAATGATGCAATCATTGACATTCTCACAGATATGAATTTGTATCAATCTCTGAAGACTGATGCACAACGTCTTGACAAAATTATTACTGAAGATCATGTTGCCTATTGGGAGTATATGAAAAAAGCTGAAGGACGCACAGTAATTGATCATGACACTTATGCTTTTGCAACTTCTGTAGTTGATAAAATCAAAAACAAACCAAATGTTATGGACGTTATGGGTTTCTTTGGTGACAGTTTCAATGGTGTTACAAAACAAAATGAGATTGAACTTGCAATGTTTGATGAAAACTTCTTGTTTGGTCTTAGAGGATTTGTTGACAATTTAGTATTTGATAGTAATGCAAAAGAAATTAGAGTTAATGACTTGAAGAAAACTTCTAAAGACATTGGTTCTTTTACTGATAGCATTGAGTACTATCGTTACTGGATGCAAGCTGCAATGTACTACAAGATGGTAGAGAATGTATATTTGAGTAAACCTGAGTATGCAGACTACAAGATATCATTTAGATTTGTAGTTGTAGATCCTTACATGCAGATAGCACCAATTAAAGTTTCAGATGAGACCATGAAAGAATGGTTAGTTAAAACAGATGAGATGTTACAAAGAGCTAATTTTCATTTTGAAAACAAATCCTTTGAACTTCCATATGAATTTTTAGTGAATGGCGAAATAGTATTATGATATCACAGATATACAGCAAGTATTTCCAAAAGTCTATGACTTTCTTGTATCCACTATTAGGATTCAAAAAAGACAAGCATCCGCGTCCTCTCCAGACATATGTGTCTTGGAGCGGGACTGCGTATGGTACATCTTCAAGAAAACTAATCTGTGTATATGAGATAAAAAATACTGAAGATTGGAAAGTATTTGAAAGAGAGTACTTAATCACACACAAAATGTTAGACATGTGTGTGCCTCTTGACAATAACAAGATTGTATATATCTTTGATTTTAACTCTATGGCAAGTGATTATGATGCATTCCTGAATGGAAAGTATTCAGAATTTTCTCCTTTTGTAAAGAAGACACTTACTGACTATTATGGAGTACATACCCCAGAGTGGGTTTACATTGAATCTTTTTTATTTCCTGCAAAGTATTTTAAACAGTATTCACAAATACTTGATGTGGAAGAAGATTTTTTAAGAAGTGTTGGTGAGTTATGCGACCACTATGACAAGAAAAAAGAAACCTTCACAGACAAATGTCCTGAAGGTGTAGAATGGATTAATTAACAACTTAAATTTTTAATAAAAACCAAATGCAAAAAGAAACCAAATGTATGTTTGTGTACAGCACAGACTGGTATGGACGCAAAAGCTTCCGTATGTTGCCAATGTCCAATGAATGTCCATTCAATGAGGTAATCTATGATCCAAACACACGTGTGTTAGCTGTGATCAGTAAAGACAAAAAAGACAAACCTCAAATGTTACCTAAGTTATCAGACAAAGGTCAAGTAATTCCTATGCGAGGCGTAGAAGGTCAACAGATTGTTGAAGAACGCAGAATCATGGAGACTTACTATGAGTACTACATTGATAACAAAAAAGACATTGAAAGATTTATCATGACTTTTGCAGTTAACACTGATCATGAAGCATTGAACATTATCAATGAACCTATTGACTTAGCCCCAGAAACTGAAATGTAATGAGTAGACAGCGTAAATTTTGGATAATGGACTATGAAACCATTGTCAATTGCTTTATAGCTGTTTTTCGCTCTTATGATTCTGATGAACAACACATATTTGTTATGGGTAAACACCGTAATGATATTCACTTGTACATCAAGTTCTTATTAGAGAACCAACAGAATAAAGATTGGCATTTTGGTTACAACAACCTTGCGTTTGACGCGCAGATTACTGAGCATATTCTTGAAAACTTAGACTTCTACTCTGGTTTACAGGGTGAAGAAGTTGCTGCAAGAGTATACGCTTATGTAAAGACTATTATTGACAAATCTAATAGAGGTGAATTCTTAGATTATCCAGAATTTAGACTGACTATTCCTTGCCTTGACATTTTTAAGTTGAATCACTGGGACAGCAATGCAAAACGTACTTCTCTTAAATGGGTTCAGTTCTCTATGGACTGGCACAATGTAGAAGAAATGCCTCACCCTCACGGGGAGAGAATTGAAGACCAAGCTACTTTAGACATGGTTATCAATTACTGTATTAATGACGTGCTGTCCACCAAAGAGATTTTTGTGCTTAGAAATCCAAAAGGTGAGCAGATAATGGCCAGCCAAATAAACTTGAGAGCTGAACTTAGTTCAACGTATGAGTTATCCTTGCACAGTGCTAGTGAGCCAAGAATTAGTAAAGAGATGTTTTTACACTTCTTAAGCGAAAAGCTAGGCAAGAATAAAAAGGAGATTAAAGTAATGAAAACAGAAAGACCAACAGTCACTGTTAGAGATATTATTTTACCTTCTGTAAAGTTTCATACGCCAGAGTTTAATGCTGTACATAATTGGTTTAAGAGTTTGATTGTTGATACAGCAATTGACTCTGAAAAGGAAGAATCTGGTCCTAAGTATAGGATGAATTTTAAAGACACACCTACTGATTATGGCTTAGGTGGTTTGCATGGTTGTACCAAATCTGGTATTTATGAGGCAGGTAAAGGAAAGAAAATATTGAGTGCAGACGTTACTTCATTCTATCCTAACCTGGCAATTAAAAATGGATGGTCACCAGCTCACATACCTAAATCTGATTTCTGTGAACTTTATGAATGGTTCTTTGAAGAGCGTAAGAAGTATCCAAAGTCTTCTCCTCTAAACTATCTATTCAAGATTATTCTAAACTCAACTTATGGTCTTAGTAAGAACAAACATTCTTTCTTGTATGACCCAGAGTTTACTTTTAGAATTACTATCAATGGTCAATTGCTGCTAAGTATGCTTTATGAGATGCTAGCAACTAGGATTCCTGGAGCAATTCCTTTGATGCAGAATACAGATGGTCTAGAGTTTCTTGTAGATGAGGAACATGAGTCTAAATTCTATGAGATCTGTAAAGAATGGGAAGCTCTTACACAACTTCAGTTAGAAACTGTAGAGTACCAGAAAATGATTATTGGTGACGTAAACAATTATATTGCTGTTTACAAAGATGGCAAGACTAAATGCAAAGGACGTTTTGAATTTGAGGAGTTACCTCTTCATAAGAACAAGTCTTTGCTGATTATCTCCAAAGCTTGGTATGCATATTTTGTACATGGTAAAGATCCAGCAGAGTTCTTGAAAGAGAACCGCAACATCTTTGACTACTGTGCTGGTGCAAAACTAAGAGGTGATTGGTACTTTGAAGAAAGAGGTGTTAAAGACGGACAGTATGTAGCCACAAAACTGCAGAAACTTGTACGTTATTATATCTCTCAGAAAGGTATCAAGATAATCAAATGTAACCCAGATGGCAGGGAAATCCAACTGGAAAGTGGTAAAACACTCCAGACAATCTTCAATAAGTTTGAAGACAAAACGTGGGAAGAATATGATGTAGATGAAAAGTTTTATCTAGATAAGATCTATGAGGAAATTAAAAAGATAGAAAGTACATCATTAGTATTACCATCTCACAATCAAGTTAATCAATTATCTCTCTTTTAATATGAAAAGAACAGTAAATGGAATGCATGCGTATTCCAAAATGATTGGAGCAGCTTTGCCTGCTAAAACTGACACTTACACGCCCATTGCTCACAGTAATGTAATCAATAGAGTGCGTTCTGAAATCACAAATGCTGGTTTCATCATCACTGGTGAAGAGTATCGTTGTTCAAACGATGCTCAAGTAGCCATTGGAACCTTTAGAATGAATTTTAAAGCTGATCCAGACATTGAGTTGTCTGCTAACTTTTTAAATTCTTACAACAAACAATATGCATTTCGCTTTAACCTTGGTGGTTTAGTAAAAGTGTGCAACAATGGTATGATGCTAAACAATAATAAGTTTGGTGCATATAAGCGTGTGCACAAAGGTGCTGCTGATTTGTTAGCTGAAGGTAAAATTGCAGATTTCATTAAAGACTCTGAAGTATACTGGGAAAATCTAGTAGAACACAAAGACAAAATGAAAGATGTATTATTGACAAGCACAACTCAACATGATTTGTTAGGTGAATTGTTTTTCAAACGTAAAGTTTTAAATACAATGCAGCTTAACCAAATACGTTCTGAGATGGAAAAACCAACTTTTGAGTATAAAGTTGACAATGATTCTGCTTGGGCATTGTATAATCATATTACATTGTCCTTAAAAGATTCACATCCTGCAACCTGGATGGACGACCAGACTGCAGTGCATGAAGTTTTTGCTCACATGCTAGGACTTGAAACTGAAGACACGTCTGTTATTGCTGAAGTTGACTACAAAGTAGAGTCATCTGAAGCAGAACCTGATGTATTCTTAGTTGAAGAAGTAGAGGAGCTACATCCTTTTTAATTGTTAATGACAATAGCAGGGGCCTAAAAACCCCTGCTCTATTGTTTATGCTAAACTAAAAACCTATGATTGATATAATCCAAGATGCCTATCTTAAAGTCAAAGACAGAAGGACTGGCGTAAACAAAGTACTACTTCTCAGAAGGTATTTAAGAATGAAGTACAAACTTCAAATTTCAAGATCTAGTCTTATTAGCAGACTTAAAACCTGGAAAAAAGAAAAATTATGATAAAACTAATTGGTATCTCTGGCAAAATAGGGTCTGGTAAAGACACCTTTGCTGAAATCATAAGATTGCTTACAAGCAGTTCTTATTTGACAAATCAAACTATTGAGCATTTCTTGCGCAATCCAAATCCTAACATCACAAGAACAGAATGGAGAGTACAAAAATTTGCAGGTAAGCTCAAAGAAGTTGCATCTCTACTTACAGGTATTCCTGTGTACAAGTTTGAGGATCAGGATTTCAAGAAAACTAACCTACCAGAAGAATGGAATGTCTGGCATCCTAATTTGGATCGCTCTGAACCAATGACAGTAAGGGAACTGTTGCAAAAACTAGGCACTGAAGCTATGCGAAATGGTCTTCATACTAATGCATGGGTTAATGCTACTTTTGCCAACTATGACTACTATTCAAAATGGTTAATTACAGATGTACGTTTTCCAAATGAAGCTGCAGCTATTATTGAAAAAGGTGGTCTTCTCGTAAGACTTAACAGAAATTCTGAGACAGGGGATCATCCTTCTGAAACAGCACTTGACAATTATGATTTTCAAATTGTTATAGAAAACACAGGGTCTTTAACTGAGCTTATTGATAAGGCCAGAGAGTTCTGTGAAAAATATAACTTACTTGAAAAACACGATGATTATCCACCACACACTGAAGGTTTCTTTTAATTTATAAGACTATGCTTAATAAAAATAAATTGTACCTAGTATTGGACCCTGAAGGTCATAACGTTGAGTATACAATTCATGCACCTGCTGATGAAGATATCTTTGTTATGAGAAGGTCTAAAAATTGTACATGGTCAGATCATGTACAAGATGAAATAATCCTAACTGTATTTAATACAGGTAATGGTTGTAGAATTAAATGGGAGGAAAAACCAGGTAAAGTTCTGGACTATTGTCAAATTGCAGAATTGACTATCATGCTAAACTTCATCAATCACAATGAACGTATGCCTCTAAAGTTTACTATTGTTGATGCTGATGACATTGTAGATCTTGTTTAAAACGAAAATCCCCCTGAAAAGGGGGACTTTCTAACAGAAGAAGAAACCAACTAAACTATGAAGTATAGCTTTTTTTAATATTTTTATGATAAGCTTTTCAGCATCTCAATCATCTTAGGATGTGGGTAGATGTCTACCTTGTCTTTTCTTACAGAATTATGTGTGTAAACACCTGGCTCACCAGATAAAGCTCTTTTACTGATGTCCCAAATGTCTTCACTATAAGATAAGGGAATTTTATACTTTTCCTTCCATAGTAACAATAATTCTTTTACACTTGCAATCTGTGCATCAGTGTAGTTGTGATAATACTTGAAACCTTTGTAAGGTTTATCAAGTGTACATACCTCACTTGCCGGCACTTCTCTATTTATATAGTTGTAAAACTTACCGTCTTTTAAAGTAAGTTGGCCCCAGTTGCAAATCTCAATACCAATTGAAATCTTATCAAGGCTCTGATACTTTACACCAGCTTTTGTAAACACATCTTGTTTTAATCCAAGATGATATGCCCAATGTTTAGAACTAAAACCTTGAATAATTTGACCATCTACAGTTCCTTTTCCATTACCAGAAATAGAAACACATGTTCCAATTCTTTCTGAATTAGAAGCCCATCCTGCAAATACTTGCTCACCATTAGCATTACCTGCTGTATGATGTAAATAAATTTGTTTTTTTGGATGTTCTTCCTGAAAGTATTGACTTGCTGGAAACGTTACTTGTTTAATGTCCATGACTTTTAAATTTGTTCTTCAGTTGATTTAGTTTTGGTAAGTGTAAACTTATCAACGCTAGTTAATCCTAAGCATCCAAATGCTAATAAAGCAACACTTTCAATCAATGCTGGAGAAAGAGTTGGGTTCTTAGCTGAAAAAACTGAGTAAATTAATGTAAAGCATAGTGTAATAGAACACATAAATCCTACAACACGTTTTGAGCTAACAGATCCTTTTTCATCTGAAAGCATAGACTTGAGAAATGCTGTTAGTTTTTTCATTTTAATTTGATTTTCCAGTATGAAGAGATACCAAAATAAGGTTGTAGATTTTGTGAGATGCCTGTTTGCACTCCATAAATCTGATCCTTTTTGGTTTTGTATAGTAGACCTACTTGAAGATTAGCTAACTCAAGACTTTTGTTTATAGAAATTCCACCTCCTATATACAACTGCCTGCGTTGTTCTTGTTGTACATAGCCTGTAACTGTAGGTAATTTATAATTATGTTGATAGACTCTAGATTTCAATAAATTATATTGTAAAGTATCTATTACAACAAGATACCCAAGAGTATCCAATTGTATTGAGTCACGATAGAGATTTCTAGTTCCATAGCTTTTTGCAAGATTTGTATACTGTATTTTAAGTTTGTTGTAATTTGTGTCTGGTACAAAAACTGTATCTCCTGGTAAGGGAATTGTATCTCTTACAAGAACAGGTACTCTCTTAACCTCAGTTTTGAGAACATGTTTCCAGACTGTATCATAAAGAACTTTATTTTCACCTGGAACAAATACTTTGTTAGGTGAGCTACAAGATCTCTGTAAGAGTATAATGCATACTAATACTGCAATTACAATTAAATATATTCGTTGGTTCATCTAATCTGTTTTGGTTAACGCTTCTTCTTTGGTACTAGCTCATATTCTTCATCCTTTAAAATAGGTGAAGAACGTTGCTCTGTTTCATTAGGTGGTGGGGTTTGTGCTGGCGTGCTTTTTAATGGTGTCAGGACATATGTCTTTAGTAACTTGACATCATCCTCAAGTTGCTGAATTTTAACTCTGTCTGCACTTTGCTGTGTAAGCAAAAGTTTAACATCTGCACGCATTTCTGTTACGTCTCTCCAGAGTAACATGCCAACAAGGCCAATTAGAACAGGACTAGCCCATTCTTTTAAAATAGAAATAACCTGTTCTCTAGGGTATTCTCCTTTGGTATTGCTCATTTTTGTAAGAATATAAGTTATTATAAGATAATTTATACTCCTACCTCTCTCATATATAATATACAGAAATAATTACAAAGAACAAAAGAATCTCAAACTAATCTTTCTCTTTTTAAAAAATATTTACCATCTTTGTACTCCATGAAAAATCCAAAAAACTGTAAAACTTAACACTCTTATTCTTGGCAAAGAAGGGTGATTTTTGTATCTTATATAAGTGAGGTCAGAGTTTGATTTCACCTTATACACAACCTGGAAAGTGATAGCTTTGCCAGGTTTTTTTGCCAATAAGTACTGGTAATCAGTTAACTAACTTTAAAATTAACAATAAATATAAACAACTATGGGTATCTTTGACAAACGTGTGGCCTTCAAGCCCTATGAGTATCCTGAAATTATTAAGTTCAGGGATGCTATCAAACACAGTCGTTGGGATGTTGAAGAGTTTAACTTTGACTCTGACGCTTTTGACTTCAAACACAAATTAAGTCCTCATGAAAAAGAGGCAATCAAAAGAACTCTTTTGGCTATTTCACAGATAGAAGTATCTGTAAAAACATTCTGGGCAAAGCTTGGTGAGCATATTCCAAAACCAGAATTTAACTCAGTAGGAATCACGTTTGCAGAAAATGAAGTTGTACACTCTGAAGCTTATAGCAAGTTGCTAGAAGTTTTAGGATTAAACAATGAATTTGATATGCTGTTACAGAATCCAGTTATTGGAGGACGCGTGGATTATTTGACAAAGTATCTTAAGAACAGTGGAGAAAACGCCAAACAGGTTTACACTTTAAACCTTGCTCTCTTCTCTATGTTTATTGAGAACGTATCATTATTTAGCCAGTTTGCTATTGTAAAATCTTTTATTGAAAAGAAAAACATGTTGAAAGAAGTAGACACTGTTATTGAAGCTACAATGAAAGAAGAAATTATACATGCGCAGCTTGGTATGCATGTTATCAATCTAATCAAGAAAGAATACCCAGAATGGTTTGACCAAGATTTTTATGACAAAATCTACAGGGCCTGCAAAAAAGCTTTTGATGCAGAAGTAAAAATCATTGACTGGATATTTGAAAATGGAGAGATTGATAGTATCTCAAAAGATGCTGTTATTGAATTTATTAAATCAAGATTTAATGCTTCATTAACTGCTATTGGTGGCAAAGAACTTTTTGAAATTGATGAAGACAAACTTTCAGAACTATATTGGATGGTTGAGGCTATCTATGGTTATGTGCGTAATGACTTCTTCAATACACAAGGAACTAACTACACTAAATTTCAAAAATCTATAACAAGTAAAGACTTATTTTAACATGACAACAAAAATGGACTGGTACACACCCCTCAGTGAAGAATTCATGGGAAGAGGGTATTTTCACAACAATGAATCTATTGAAGATAGAATCAACTCTATTGCCAACTTAGTTGGTGAAACATTTAAGGATGACGAGATAAAAGCAAAGGTAAAAGATTACATTGAAAAAGGTTACTATGTACTTCCATCACCTGTATGGAGTAACGTAGGTACTGGTCGCGGTTCTGGTATTTCTTGTTTTAACACACATGTCAGTGACAGTATTGAATCTATTGTTAGAGCAAATGCTGAAGTTGGTATGCTTTGTAAAATTGGAGGAGGAACATCAGGTTACTTTGGTGAATTACGTCCAGCTGGTACACCCATCTCAACAGGTGGTGAAACCTATGGAGCTGTGCATTTTATGCAGATGTTTGACACAACCAAAAATGTTATCTCACAAGGTAATGTTAGACGTGGTGAATTTGCTGCATATCTTGACATTGATCATGGTGATATTAAAGATTTCTTGAGAATCAATGGTGAGGGCCACAAACTTCAACGTTTTCCTTTTGGTGTTTGTGTTTCTGACAAATGGCTTGAAGAAATGAAAGCAGGCGATATGGAAAAGCGTGAGCTATGGGCCATGGTAATTGACAGCAGAAACAGAACTGGCTTTCCTTACATATTCTATACAGATAATGTAAACAATGCAACTGTTGATGTATACAAAGACAATGGATCTGTTATTAACTCTTCTAACATGTGTACAGAGATATTACTTCCTTCTACAGAAGAAGAATCCTTTGTGTGTGACTTAGTAGGCATGAACCTAGTTAAGTTTGATGAATGGAAAGACACTGACGCTGTACGCATTGCTGTTTACATTGCAGATGCTGTTTTGACTGAGTTTATAAACAAGTATAGAGATGTTGCTTTTATTAGCAGAGCTATCCGTTTTGCAGAAAGACATAGAGCTATTGGTATTGGAGCATCAGGTTATCATTCTTACTTGCAAAGTAATATGATTCCTTTTGAGTCAATGCAAGCTAAGCTTGTAAACACTTTGATTTTCAAAACAATACAAGAACAATGTTGGGCAGCAAGCCGTGAGATGGCGTCACGCTTTGGTAAACCAGAAGTTCTTGCTTCTGACAAATATGATAGACGTCATACCACGCTTACAGCGATTGCTCCAAACACTTCTTCTTCTTTCATCATGGGACAACAGTCTCAGAGTATAGAACCTTACACCAGTAATTACTATATTAAGAAGACAGCAAAGGTTAAGCATTCTGTAAAGAACCCTTATCTAAAAGAGCTTCTTGCTAAGTTGGGTAAGGATACAATGGAAGTATGGCAGTCAATCCTGGAAAGAGCTGGTAGTGTTCAACACTTATCATTCTTGTCAGAAGAAGAAAAACTTGTGTTCAGAACCTTTATGGAAATCTCCCAGATGGAAATTATTATTCAAGCTTCTACGCGTCAGAAATATGTTGACCAAGGACAGTCTTTGAATCTTATGATTCATCCTCAAACGCCAACAAAAGATATTAATACTTTGTTATTGAAAGCCCATGAGTTGGGTATCAAAACGTTGTACTATCAATTGGGGCAAAACGCTGCTCAAGAATTTGCAAGAGACATTCTTTCTTGTGAATCCTGTGCAGGATAATTAACTTTGTAAAAGTAAAACCAACAATATGAAAGATCTATATGATTACTTAGTCAAAAACAAGGTAAGCCCTAATGGATTGTTTGTATTACATTGCACCTTTAACAACTATATGTACCCATCTTATGTGAATTTCAAGACGGAGCAATACCGTCTTGAAACCACTGGGCATCTTGTAAAAGAAAGTACAGGTGTAAATGATATTTACAAAATAACTCTAACAGGCGAACACCTTTTGAAAGAGTGTGAACACATTCTTAACAAAGCAAAGCGTGCTAAAAAGAATCCAATTGCTCTTGCTGAATGGGATGATAAGATTGCTGAATACAATCAATTATTTCCTGCTGGTAAGAAATCTGGTACAAGCTTAGCATTCCGCACTAATCCTAAAGAACTTGTTGCAGCATTTGTATGGTTCTTTAAAGAATATCCTGAGTATACTTGGGATGATGTCTTTACTGCAACTAAAAGATATGTAGAAAGTTTTGAAGCTACTTCAGACTATACATACATGCAAACATCAAGATACTTTATTAAAAAAGATGACAAGAATAAAAACACAATTTCAAATCTAGCTGGTATATGTTATAACATTGCTGAAGGAAATGATGAAGATGTTTCAGATTCTGGTTATCATTATTTTGGCCCTTAAACATAAGACAGTGGTTAAAGCAATTAAAATTGACGCAAAAAATAGATGCATTGAGATTGTGGATTTAGGTCCACAACTCAGTGACATTTATCAGTTACTTGAATGTAACATTATGACTGTTGCATATCCGCAAACAGTAGAACCTACATCTGATGTTATCTATGTAGATGACGAAGGTTTATTTAAACCTGTTGACAAAATTTCAGGTGCTTTCTTTATTGATATCTATCCCGCACAACCATTATTTGGTCATGCACTTATAGTGGGTACAGATGATGAAGGAGGTAACGCTGACACTACTTTCACAGTAGAACAAGTTTCTGATATGGTGCAGTTTCTTGATGAAGAAGAGGTTAAACTATGGCAGGAACATCTTACAAAACCACCTCAAATATTTACATTCTAATGGACAACAAAGTAGAATTACTAGGATACTATGGAACTGATCTGGTTCATGCACAATCTGCATGGACCAGTACTTCCAGAGATTTGTCAGAAGACAAATTACAACGAGTTGACAAATTACTTGAGATGCTTGCCTCAGAAGGACATCACACACCTTTTGAAAAATCATCACTACACTTTCTTGTAACAGTAGATCAGGCCACACATATTCACTTGCTAAAACATCGCGTTGGTGTAAGTATTAATGGTGAGTCTGCTAGGTACAAAGAATTAAAAGAAGATAAGTTTTATATTCCTGAAGATTGGAAAGGACAACCCTTGTCTGAGGATTTATATCTTCATGATGAGATGTCTGAAGATGAATTATCTTGGAAAAAAGGAGTAGATTACTGGAGCAATGTATTGCAAGACTTTACAGATATTTCAAATTATCTGTATCACAATTGTTTAAAAGACTTGACACCCTTGATAGGACGCAAACGTGCTAAGGAGTCTGCAAGATTTTTTAAAACAATGAACTCACAAATTACCATGGATGTAATGTTTAACTGGAGAAGCTTTGCTCACTTTTTAAAACTGCGTAATTCAGAACATGCACAAAAAGAAGTGAGAGAATTAGCACAGCAGATGCTGCAACTTGTAAAAGATATTCCAGGAAATCCTTTTGAGAAAACCATTAAAGCATTTAACTTATGAAATGGTATTACAAACTAAAGTATTTTCTAGAAGACTTTTCTTGGATGAAAGTGTACTTTTCACCTTTCAAAATTCCAAAGTTAAAATTCTACTTTGGTAAAATTGCAATAGGAACTCCATACTTTTATCCAAGAGTACTTGACAAAAAAACACGAATGTTTAAACCTAAAAAAATAGGTTTTGACTTTGTTGGTTTAGGTTGGAAAACCAAATGGGAAGATAATGACTACAGACATGAATGGAATCCAAGATGGTCATTTGTATTTTTCAAATGGCAATTTGTTGTGTTTTTTCATGTTCCTGATAGTACACATTACTGGGAATGTTGGTTGTATTATTCAAGAGACACTCATAAAGGATTACCTGCAGGATTTAGAGTATTACAAGCAAGACGAGAGTTTCCTTGCAAATATACTGTCTATCAAAATGGTGATGAGTGGAATATTGATTATTGGGAATCAATTCTAAAAAAGAAATACTTGTAAATAAAAAAGGGCCTTGCAAAACAGGGCCCTTTTCTTTACTACAAACAAATCTATTATTACAAACCAAGCAACTTAAAAAATGCAGGAAAGTTTCCTTCAGTTTCTAAAGATGCAAAATCTTCAATCTTAAAGTTTGGTTGCTCAAGTTCTTTTTCTTGTACAAACAATTCTTCTAATTGCTCTCTAAACTTAATGTAGTCAGGGTGTAATTGAACCTTGTCTGGTTCACCGTTTTCACCTTTGATAGTTTCAATTTCTGGAATAGAAATCTGACCATCTTTTTCTACACCTAATTCTTTAATAAGATCCATACGCATTTTTTCAAATGTTTCTTTCTCTTCACCAGTTACTTTAGCAATCTTAGTAAGTTGATACTTTGTTGCTAGTGACATTTTTTGGGAGAGCAATCCCTTGAACTTTTCAGTTCCATTTAGTTCAGCATCCAATGTTAAGATCTCAGCAACATTGAATTTGATTTTTGTTGATTCTGCCATAAATTGATTTTTTAATATTAAAAGTCTTTACAAAGATAATTAATTGTTTGATAAATACAAACTTATCTGCCTTGTCCTCTATATGGTTTTACATAATTTTTAGAGGTCTTGATGCTAGATTGTTTTGTTTTAGCATGTACACCTGGTCTTCTTACTTTGGGCTTTACTTTGTGTATCACAGAGTTCATAGCCCCGCCTTTCTTTGCTGCCATGACCTTAACAATCTACAACGTTTCCTTCTCCAAATAGAGACTCCAATTTAGTTTTCAATTGACCATAGCCAAAAGTGAAAACATCAACACCTTCTACAGAAGACATATCAGGAACAATTTTCACAGAAGTTTCTTCAACTTCAGTCATAACTGATTGAATTATTGTTTTAGTAACAAGTTCTGTAGTGTCAGGAGCTCCATCAACACCTGGTACATTAATTTCTTCAGTTACTTCTACTTCTGTAGGAACTGGTTTAGTTACTGTATAAGTTGTTGGAACTTCTTTAGTCAAAGCAATAGTGAAAACTTCACCAATTTTTGCGTTTTTAGCAACAGTTGAAGAAGGACCCGCAGGACCTGAAAGATAGTTAGCTGAAGCATCAGCTGCAGAATTAAAAAGTTGCAATGCAAAGCTTGCTTGACCACCTTTGTTGATATTGTAGTTTACAATACGAACATAAGCTTCATTGGTAATTCCTTGATCTGTACCAATTTCAGATGTGATTTTTAGTGCCATTGTTATAATTTTTTTAGTTAATTTCTACATTAATAATATACAAAATATCTAGGAATTTACCTAATTTCCAGATGATTGCAAAGTTTCTAAGAGTCTATGATGAAAAACCATAGAGAAAATAGGAATTGTTTTTGAGGTAACAGACGTATTTCTACTTACTGTCATTTTAAAATCCTGGTTATTTTTCTTTGTGCAATAGAAGAATACTGAGTCAAGCACATTTATAATTACTTCAATTTTAAATGTATCAGGACCTAATGTATACTCATCACCTACTCTATATAAGTGATTACCAATTGTATATGAATTTAAGTTTGTCATATGTTAGTTTTTAATTTTATCTTATTGAACATGATTGGTTATTATGATATACTCCATAATGTGGTTGTGCAAAGTCAATACAGTAATCAATTGGTCTATTATCATACTCATATAACACAACCATAAATCCATCACAAGTAAAAAATTCTTGATATCCACCTCCATCAGCCCATCCCCAATAACAGTCAACGCTGCCACCACAACCACAGTCTGGATGATTTGGAGTTGTTACAGAAAAATATGATCCATAACAACCATCAGCATAATAGTTACCATAATCACAACCATTACATCCTGATGATAAATATGTACCATTTGGTGTCGCACAACAGCATCCACCACATTGAGTAGTACATCCCTGATTTACATCATAATATCCACATGCTCCATCAGCATATCTATAATAAAGATTACATCCAGAGCAATAAGAAGTCAGAAAAGTACCATAAGCAGCACATCCTGAACTTGTTGTTCCTGACATTGTATTTGAATATCCTGAGTACCCTCCTGTTGAAGTACAAGTTATTCTTATTCTAAAATAATATGTTGTACCAGAAGCAAGACCAGATATAGTTCTTGGTGACACACATCCTGCTGAAACATTTGTCCAACTAGATTGGTTAGTGCTGTACTCTATATGAGAAGATGAACAGTTAGATAAACCAACCCAGTATACATCAAGGCTTGAAGATGTTGCATTGCCAACAGATGTAATAGCTGGAGTGTTACAACATGCAAATCCATGGTTATAGTTTCTCCATTCGCTAAATGAAGCAGGATTAGAACCACTAGGATATGATGGGCTGCATGTATTTATTGTAGCATACCCACCATTTTCTGCAGTATCTATAGAAATATTTGCATTAGAAGCTCTTCCTAATTCTAGGTTGATTCCTGTTGCTGAAACTGATCCACTTCCTATTGGCATATTAGTTTAGTTTAGCTTTAAGTTCCTCAATCTCTTTTTGTTGTTCTTTAATTGCTTCAATGAGAACACCTACTATGTTACCATATTTTACTCCATATTCATCAACGTCTGCAGCATAAGTAACAACTTCAGGTAATACTTCATTTATTTCTTGCGCAATAACACCTGTTTGTCTACCTTTTTCAGTTTCGTCTGTTCTAACATAGTAAACACCTCTTAATTGTTTTACTTTTTCTAGAGCGCTATCAATAGTAACAATTTCAGATTTCTTTCTAGCATCAGAATAAGCAACAATGTCACCTTCAGCATACAAACTACCATTTACATATACACGATATGAACTAGATGTTGTTGAGTTACCAAGTCCTAAACATGTATTTCCTCTATGCCAGTACCATGGCCAACGTCCACCCTGATTCTCACAATATAGACCACCATTACCACCTTCGTGCATGTAGTTGTTAAAGTATCCAGCATCATCTTTAATCAATAAACCATTATATCCACCTTTAGCATATCCAAATATTTCCCATGTACCATGTGAGGAATTTGTATTTCTTCTAAAGTGTCCACCGTAATCTTGTTGGTAAAGACCTGTATCTCCTTGTGCTCTAAACCAGTTATTTGCATATACAGCACCAACATCAATTCTATTGAAACTAACATTATCAGATGTTCTCACATACTGATTCATGTTGTAAGCATATGGATCATCTTCAATAGTCAACAAAGTTCTAGTAGATTGCCAACCACCATTATAACGTCTAGTGTAAGTACGATCATTCCACATGTTTTGCCAGATCTGCCAACCATAAGCTTGATCAGATGGATGTGAACCTAATGTCAAACCATTTCTATAAGTTCCACTATATGCCCAATCATACCATGCCCTTAAACCATATCCAGGATGTGTGTTATCAATTGCATCACCATATGGATATAATCTACGTGCATTGTCTATAGTACCACCAGAAGTTAGATAACCAGAATCATTTGAAAAACTAGATACTGCTGTAGGTCTTCCACTAACATTACCCCATGCTACAGAATTTGCGGAACCTGCTGAATTAGCATACCTTACACCTAAATCAGATGGTTCAACCCATCCTGTTCCAGAGTATGCACCATTATTGTAAACATATCTTGAATAATTAACATAATCTCTACCTTCACCTCTTGAAATAGCCACACGAGAACCTGAATCATAAAGAGCAGGAGCTCTTACATCATCTCTTGCTCTAATTGAACCAGAAATTGCAGCTAAGAATGTACCATTCTCCATTACAAG
>JACCDX010495361.1_pt1 | contig 120486 bp, 34 predicted proteins | sample 7449681 | NCBI WGS metagenome assembly JACCDX01 (sample SAMN15323450, study PRJNA562643) | freshwater metagenome | isolation source: river surface water | place: USA:Blue River Watershed | collected 2017-08-18
ACACTTTTTGGTTGAAGCGGGTAAAAACAGCACTTTTATTTAGTGCTAAATATAAGTAAGGAACAGAACAAATGGCTAACCAGACCAGACAACAAGTAGCAGATCAACTTAATAAACTCAATAGTCAGGGAGCAAGTGAACAGCAAATTATTGACTATGTGAACAGCGCTGGCTATAAACCAGACGACTTTAACGTTGATTTAAATGGATCATTCAGACCCATGGTCGTCGGTACCGGAACTGTAACTCAAAATTATTCGGCAGCTGAATTACAAGAAAGTAACTCTTACTATGAAAATTTAGCAGCCTCATCATCTACTGTGACCCCGAGACCAACGGCTAGTGTCTCTAGCGGTTCAATCACTACTAAGACAGTAACAACTACTGAGATTACTAACTTTCAACAGACTACAGGCGGCGGTACGACTACTGTATATGCTACCCCCTCAACAGATACCTCAACTAGTTTAGCTTATAAAGCTGAGGCAAGTCAAGCTGCCTCTTTAGCAGAATCATACAGATTAAATCCAGATAGTAAATTTGGTAAATCTGCTCTAGATAAACGACTAGCTGACGGTCGCATATCACAGGAACAATACAATGAAATTGTAAATTCTACACCAGAACAACGTAGAGAAAAATCACTAGAATATTCTGCTCAATATGAACAGGCTAGAACTAATGAAATTTCTGCTCAAACGCCTGGTCAACCTATCGTAGAAGTAACTCCGGCACAAAACACAAGCTCAATTACAGTCGATTATCAAAAAGTCACATCAACTTCATCCTCAACTCTCAGTGGAGCTGTACCGGGGACTAATGTAACTACAGAAACAGTTGAGGGTGTAACGTATCAAATTACCAATGATTCAAATGGTAATAAAGTATATACTAGTCCCGATAATGTGTCGTTTACTGATACAGAATCCGAGATCGAAGATCAAAAAACAGTAGATAACGGACCATCAACTGGTACCCCATATGATGATGATGGTAATTTAAATGTAGGATGGGGATTAGACGAAGAAGGTAATCCAGTTTGGGTAGGTGCTGGTTATGTAGACGCTACGGGTGAAACATTTCAAAGTTCCCCAGAGACAGTATCTGGTCCGACTGGTACCCCATATGATGACGATGGTAATTTAAACCCTGGTTGGGGGTTAGACGAGGACAATAACCCGGTTTGGATCGGCGCCGGATATATTGATGCTACCGGAGAGACGATACAACCACAAAAGACAGTATCAGATATTCAAGGGCCTGCGTATGATGACGACGGCAATTTAATGCCAGGATGGTCGTTAGACGAAGATAACAACCCGGTTTGGGTTGGTGGGGATTTTGTTGAACCGGCAACGGCAGCATCTGCTGAACAGTCTAGAACTAATGCTAAAGGCACGGCAGCAGTCACTAACACACAAGCACAGGCAACAGAACAAGACGTATCTAACTTTTATCAAACAGGCGATTGGCGTGTTAGATTAAGTTTAGCTCCCGGAGCAAACTACTTATATAAGGCGTCCGACCCGGGTATACTATTACCATTGAATGCGACCAATGGTGTTATTTTCCCATACACGCCTGCTATATCAGTAGTGTACGCGGCACAGTACGATCCTTTTGAATTAACACACAGCAACTACAAATCATACAATTATAAGAGTAGTAGCGTAGATCAGATTTCTATAACATGCGAGTTTACAGCACAAGATACATTTGAAGCAAATTACTTGTTAGCAGTGATACATTTCTTCCGTTCTGTTACTAAGATGTTCTATGGTCAAGATGAAAAGCCTGATTTAGGTACTCCTCCACCGTTGTGTTATCTAAGTGGTTTAGGAGCCTTTCAATTCGACAAACACCCATTAGCAATAACGTCATTTAACTATAGCCTACCTACAGATGTAGACTATATTAGAGCAACACATACTACTACTTCAGGGGGTGTTAACAAGTCAGCATCTAATTCAGGAATAACACCTACGATAGCACAAATAAGAGGAGCACCAACCGGCGGAAATACCGGGTCTCCTAAATGGCAAACCAACACAGGTGGTTCAGTAACACCTACATACGTACCTACAAAAATGCAAATTCAATTGAGCGCAGTTCCGATAGTAAGTAGAAATGATATTAGTAGAGCATTTAGTTTGAGAAAGTATGCTACTGGTGATTTATTAAGAGGATCTAAACGCAATGGCGGAGGAATTTGGTAATGGCAGTTAATAATTTATATCCGGCTAGTAGCCCGTATTCTAATACAGACATTTTTAACGGAAAGTTTTTAGACGTTATGGTCAATAGACCTATACCAATGGTACCGACTGATATGTATTGGGAAATAACAACACCTTATGAATATAGACCTGATTTACTAGCACATGATACTTACGGTGATAGTAGACTTTGGTGGGTATTCGCACAGAGAAATCCAAACAGATTAAAAGATCCCTATTTTGATTTTGTTACAGGTTTGGGCATATACATCCCTAAGGCTGATTTATTAAAACAGATACTAGGATTATAAATGGCAACAACATACGATGAATTTGGTAACGTCATAGAAGTAGTAACTGCAGAAGAATTAATTGAGCAACAAAACAGAGAATTCGAAGCTAGTGGCGGTGACGATGACGACAAACAATCAAGCGATGATACATACACTGCTCCTACACAAGAAGAATTAGAAGCGTGGGCAGCGACACCAAACTACGAATTCATGACAAATGCCGGCACTACTACTGCCGGAAAATCAAACACTCCCACAGCAAAGGCATCAGGCCCAAAGCCCGGTAAAAGAACTAGTAACCCTTTAGGTGAGTTTGCAAGTTATACATATCAAATAACATTGTATATGGTTACTCCTGATGCGTATAACTTATTTGTTCAATCAGGAAGAAGAAACATTAATGCTATTAGAAATGCGGCAAGTGTTAGTACTTTCGCAGGCGCAGCCAACGCCCCTGCTGGTGGACAAATTATTGACGCAGGCGCATATGTGATTGCGCAGAGCGGTGGTATTAACGATACTACGACACCCCGCGCGCCAGGATTCAAATATGATTATTATATTGATGACTTAAAAATAACGACAGCAACAAGCGGTAAAAAAACTCAAACAAGCTCTAATACTATTGAAATGAGTTTTACTATTACCGAGCCATATGGGTTCTCGTTTATTACTAAATTAAAACAAGCCGCTGCAGGTCTTGCGGCTTATGCTAAATCTCAGGGATTTTCTAAAATCAAAGGTTACGAAGATTGTGAAAACCCAATGCGTCAGATTTTTGTTTTAGGCGTTCGCTTCCAGGGATATGATATTAATGGAAATGTAGTGAACGCTACGTCAACTAGTTCACAGGATACATTCAGAGGATCATCTAATGCCAGTGGTGTTTTTGAACGATTCTTTGATATTGAAATTGTTGACATGAAATTTAAATTAGACGGTGGCGCATCTAGATATCAGATTTCGGCAGCATCTAAAGGTCCCAGAGTTGGCTTTGGTATTCGTAAAGGTAGAACACATACGGGCGCTAGCGCCACAGCAAATACAGTCAAAGAAGCATTAGGTGGACTAAATGTTCAAGCTCCTGCAGGAGTAATTGGTATATTCACTCAAATGAATAATCAGCAGAAAGCATTAGTAAAAGATGGTACGATTGAAATTGCCAACGAATATGATGTTAAGTTTATCGGAGACTCTGCTGATATCGAAAACGCATCTATCGTAAGCAAGTTTGCTGACCCTGACAAAACACGCTGGCCAATGGCTCCGGTAAAAACAACAGATAGCGTTAATGACAAAGCAACTGTTACTTCCACGCCAGACAATACAAAACGAGTAATAACTTTTAAGAATGATACACCTATAACGCAAATGATTACAAACATCATTACTCAAAGTTCCTACTTAGAAGATGCGTTGAAAGTTATTTTTACGACAGCTACACAACCAGATCAGAAAACAGATAGCCCGGATGAAGTGAAGCCTGACTCTAATAAAACAATCAAGTGGTATAATCTAAGTTCTGAAATTGAAGTATTGGGTTATGACCGGTTAGCGCAAGACTTTGCGTATAGAATTACATATGTGATTCAACCATACGAAACACCTGTAGTTGTAAGCTCATACGCAAACAACACTACAAAATATTATGGACCACACAAAAGATACGATTACTGGTTTACCGGTGAAAACACAGAAATATTAAGATACGAACAACAAGTCAATCTAGGTTACTTTACTGTTAAGGCCGGTGGCGGCAAAGAAGATACAACATCAAAGCCTACTGGTTCAGTAGGGGTGCCTGTAGTTACAGGTATGCACACACCAGTGTCACGCCAAGGTAAACCGGGCATCGCTATGGAAGCGCAGAATAACTATGTAACTAGTTTAGTTGATCCTGATGCCTGGGCAGAAGCAAAATTAACTATCATTGGTGATCCTGATTATCTAATGTCGGACACGCCGGGGAGTCTGAGTGGGGTATACAATCAGTTCTATGGGTCTGATGGGTATACTATTAATGCTAACGGTGGACAGGTGTTCATCGAGATTAATTTCTTAGAAGCTATAGATTACGACAATAACACCGGACGATTAGAAGTCAATGATAAAATTATGTTTTGGGAATACCCACCGGAAATTCAAAAATCAATCAAGGGTGTAAGCTATCAAGTCTTAGAGGTAGTTAGTAACTTCAAGGGTGGTAAGTTCACACAAGATATTACCGCAGTAATTAATACGTTCCCTAAAGGAACTGAAAGCGGAACATCAGCGGCAAAAGAACCCACTGGTGGCGGAAGACCCACAATGCAGAACGATCCTAGATTGTTGACTAACCAACAGTCAACTACTAAAGATGGATCTACTGGTTTAGCAGTATACGATGACCCATCTGGTGCTAGTGATTCTGCGGCCATCATGGCTGCTGCAGGAACGGCAACTAATAAACCACAACCAAACAATCAAGTTACTAGCCCTACTGGTAACGCAAAGAACTCATCAACTGCTGACGATGACGCATCGTTCCAGTGGCCAATATAAAGGATAAAACATGGAAGACGTATTCAAGCCGAATGGTGCGTTAAAATCAAGTAAGACAGACGCAGGTGGTGGAAACACTAGACCAGAACCGGTCATTGGCGTTGTTAAAAATAATATAGACCCCACACGTTCTGGTAGAATACAAGTTTATATTCAGGACATAGGTGCTAACGACCCGGACAATAGTGAGAACTGGATTACAGTAAGTTATCTAAGTCCCTTCTTTGGTATGACAACCGGTGCCGGCCCCGAAACCGGTTACGGCGACTATTTGAAAAATCCATCTAGTTACGGTATGTGGTATAGTGCTCCGGACATAGGAACAGAAGTAGTTTGCGTGTTTATCAACGGAGACATGAACTATGGATTCTACATAGGCTGTGTTCCAAAAGCAGAAGCGTTACAAATGGTACCGGCGATAGGGGCAACGTCTAATGTTATACCAAACGAAGGTGAAGCACAGAGTTACGGTGGAGCACCTAGACTACCAGTAACCAACATAAATGCTAATGATATTAGCAAATCAGAAGGTATCGGATTTCTAACCGAACCCAAGCCAATACATACTTATGCTGCCGCGATATTCAATCAACAAGGGTTACTACGTGATCCTATTAGAGGACCTATTAGTTCTAGTGCTAGCAGAGAAAGTCCATCAAGAGTTGGTTGGGGTGTTAATACCCCCGGTAGACCCATATATGAAGGTGGATACACTGATACTGAGTTAACTAGCAGTTTAAGTGGAGCAAATGACACCCAACTAAAAGTTATAAATCGTAGATCAGGCCACAGTTTTGTTATGGATGATGGTGACTTGGTTGGTAAAGATCAATTAGTCAGAATACGTTCATCTTTGGGACATCAAATATTAATGAGTGATGACGGGCAATGTCTACATATCATTCATGCTAATGGACAGAGTTGGGTAGAGTTAGGTAAAGAAGGTACAATCGATATGTACGCTACTAACTCAGTCAACATACGAACTCAAGGTGATTTAAATTTACATGCTGATAACAACATTAACATAAATGCTGCCAAAGATTTAAATGTGTCTGCCGAAAACATTACCATGACTAGTGAAAAGGCTACAAAGTTTAAAGCTGGCACTGATTTTAGTCAGTATGCCATAGGAAAGTATACAGTTAAAGTTAATGGAGCGATGAGTATGCTTTCTTCAGGGGAAGCATCATACGCAAGTAGTAGCATAACATATATCAATGGAAGTAAAATTAATCTTAATACAGGAAACGCTGGTCTAGTGCCAGCCGAAGTGCCACCGATCCCTGTAGTTGCCCACACTGATACATTGTATGATGCTACTAAGGGTTTCGCTGCCGCACCGGGTAAACTACTGTCTATTGTATCTAGGGCTCCTGCACACGCACCTTGGGCCAACGCCAACCAAGGTGTTGACGTAAAAACAACGTTAAGCGCAAGTGCTTCTTTGCCGGCAGCACCGAATTCGGCACTAGCATCTACAAACGCATCAGCTGCCGCAACGCCACCTGCGAACCCAGTTACTGTCGCTACTGCAGCTACCGTTCCAGATACCGGACCAGTCAGTAATGCGTTAGACAAAAATGCGACTGCTACTATGGTTGGTGCTGTTGCTAAAGATGCAGCAAGCACTGCGTCATCTGCTATTGCGACAGGCGCAGGTGTTATCACTGACGCAGCCGGCAAAGCACAAGCAGTTGTTGGTCAATTAGCGCAAACTCCAAAACAATTAGAAAGCGCAGGTGTATTAAAACCTGGGTCTGCGACACTAATCGATGGATTGGTTCAAGGAGGCAAAACAGTCACCCAAGCGATGACTTCAAACTTGTTCACTGGTAAACAGGGCGCCGAAAACCTAACTGCTTTCGCTAAGAATACAACAGCACAAGTTCAAGCTCAAGTAGCTAATTTCCAACAAGCTCAAAAGTCATTGACCAGTATGGGCGTAATGACAGGTAAAGAAGCCCCCGGTCAAATAGCAGGGGTTGTCATGGCTGCGGCAACAAAAGGGGTAAATGCTACTGTTGATTTTGTGAAAAATGCTGCCAATGGGGTAACCGGAGCAATCAACGGAATTTCTAACTCAGTGGGTCAAGCTATTTCGTCTGGTAACTTTGCGGCTAACATGTCTCAGACATTGACAGGTGGACTATCTTCTATTAGTAGCGCACTCAGTGGTATAGGTAAATCTGCAACCGCCGGACTCTCTGGTTTATTAGATAGCGCAAAAGGTGTAGCCGGATCTGCATTTGCGGCAGTTACTAATGTGTTTAAACCAATGAAGGCAGGAGTTCCACAGAATCTAACACAGCTTGCCGCAAAAAATGCAACAGAGGCGGCACAAGCTGTTAACGGTGTGGGTTCAACATTAAGTGGCATTACGAAAAACATAACCGGAGCAGTAGGTGGAATTGCTAGTGGAGTCACTAATGCGGTGAACGGATTGACAAGTAGCATCAGCGGGACAATATCTAGTGTCGCTAGTGTTGCTAGTAAAATAGGGTCAGGAATTACCTCCGCAGTGACATCAGTTACAGGCTCAGTTAATAGTGTAGTAGCTTCTATTGGTTCCGGTCTTAGCGGTATACCCGGCGGTAACAAAACAGTGTCAACCGTAATCAATAATTCCCCTGGCGCTACGAACAAGGTGCCCGGTACAGCAGAAGTAACCGCATTAATCAACAATGCGTCAACTGCTATTAACAATTCTATAAGTTCAGCGACTGCGGCCGCAACCTCGCTAGTGGGGTCAGTAACGTCTGCTGGCAACTCTGTAAACAGTGTTATAGGATCAGCAACATCGTTGTTGGGATCTACTTCCAGCTCACTGTCTAATATAACAGGTTCAGCAGAAGCGGCCATCAAGGGCGGACTCGACGGGCTAAAGAAAAGCACTGACGGTTTAGCTTCAATGGTAACTTCAGGGCTTCCGCCTGGTGCTGCATCAGAATTAAATGCGGCAATAAGTTCATTGAGCGCAGGAGGTCCTATACCAATTAAATTACCAACAGTAGCCGTAGGTACGACAGACCGATCAGAAATATCTGCCCAACTAGGATCATTGTTGGGTAGTAAAAAAATACCAGTACCTAATTTTGATAATCAAGGAACTGCGGCTGCATCTGATAAGTTAAATAAATTATTAGACCAGCAAGGAAAACTATTAGCAGAAGCTAACACATTGGACGACCAGTACTTTGCTGCCATGAAGGCATATAGAGATGCTAAAGCAGACTTACCACAAGGAGATCCTGCGATTGAAGAAGCAAGATTAGCCGCAGTTGCGATTTCAGAAAAGAAAACAGCACTATTAAAACAAGTCAGCGATCTTGCCAATCTAGCTTGATAAATATCTTAGAGGTTAACTATGCCAACATATATCGGATTCAGTACTATAAATGCTAACAAACCAAAATCAACTAACATGACTGCTGGCGTTGACGGCGGTACTGGATCATTAAACTCTCCTGTAATTACTGGAAAGAAGTTTAGATTAGTAGATGAGCAACTAGTATTGCGTGATTTCGTAAACGCACTCAATATTCCTATCGGGCAAAAAGTAGGGCAACCTGGATACGGAACTACACTCTGGTCTTTTGTGTTTGAACCAAACACAGCCGACGTTCAATTTCAATTAGAAGATGAAATTCGTAGAGTTGCTAGTTTAGACCCTAGATTATTAGTTAATAGTGTGCGTGCCTTCCCGCAGGAAAACGGCATTTTAATAGAAGTAGAAATAGCAGTAGCACCGTTTAACAACGCACAAATGATGAGTATCTTTTTCGATCAAGACGACAATCAAGCCAGAGTACAGTAAAAATCGGTGTTTTCAGGTATGATAAATACATAAAAGAGAACACTATCCATGGCTACAAGTTCAAGACAATCCGCACTATTCGGTGTAAACGACTGGAAAGCGATTTATCAGACTTTCCGCGAAGCTGATTTTAGAAGCTACGACTATGAAACACTGCGTAAGAGTTTCATCGATTATTTGCGTGTATACTACCCTGAAACATATAACGATTACGTTGAGTCAAGCGAATTCATTGCGTTATTAGACGTTATTGCGTTTATGGGTCAAGGCCTCGCTTTCCGTAACGACTTGAATACACGTGAAAACTTCATGGATACTGCGGAGCGTAGAGATTCAGTCGTTAAGTTAGCTAATTTAGTATCTTATACCCCAAAACGTAACTTAGCAGGTCAGGGATATATCAAAGTCACATCAATTCAGACTACTCAAAATATAAGTGATCTGAATGGATTTAATTTATCTAATGTTCCTATATTATGGAACGATCCAGCTAACCCTAACTGGTTAGAACAATTCAACACAATCATCAACGCTACACTAATTACCACTCAGCGTGTGGGCAGACCGGGAAACACAGCACAAATATTAGGTATCAAAACAGACGAATATTCAATGAGTATTCCATCTAACAGTTTACCTATAGTCCCGTTCAGTTCATCAGTCGATGGAATAAACATGGGATTTGAATTAGTATCCAGTACTAGTATCGATGAAGATTATGTGTATGAAATTCCACCTGCTCCTAGTGGAAAATTCAATATTTTATATCGTAATGACAAATTAGGTTACGGTAGCCCGAACACCGGATTCTTCTTTTATTTCAAGCAAGGATCACTACAAAACTTTGACTTTAACCTACAACAACAGATCAGTAACCAAGTGATTGATATTGACATTCAAGGTATCAATAACACTGATACATGGTTATATCAACTAAACACTAATAACCTGACAACACCTAGAATATTGTGGAACAAAGTTGAAAACGTTTATGCTGACGCATACTTACAAACAGAAACATCAGACAAGAAAATATTCTCAGTTAACTCTAGATTCAATGACCAAGTAAGTTATGTGTTTGGTGATGGAGTTTTCAGTGAGATTCCAGTTGGTAATTTCCGTGCGTATGTTCGAGCCGGCAATGCATTGACTTATACGATTGATCCAACTGAGATGCAAGGTATCTCTGTAAGTTTTTCATATATTAGCCGATTAGGTCGTCAAGAAACACTGACATTAACTTTAGACCTACAAACACCCGTAACTACTGCACAATCACGTGAGTCTTTGTCAGAAATTAAGCAACGTGCTCCTACACGTTATTACACACAGAACCGTATGGTTAACGGTGAAGATTATAATAATTTCCCATATACTTTGTATAGTTCTATTATTAAGTCAAAGGCTATTAACCGTTCTAGTGTAGGTGTATCTAAGAACTTAGACTTGTTAGATCCTACAGGTAAATATTCAAGCACAAATAGTTTTGCTTCAGATGGAGCATTATATCAAGACAATACCAACGGTGATGACTTGTTGACAATCAATAGCGCCGGCGACATTATCACTTATTTGACTGATAATCTAGCGGCAGTACTGGCTGGTACTAGAGCTAACCAATACTATCTACAGAATTACACACGATACGATATAGATGAAGAATCAGGTGACGGAGAAGTATTTTGGAATACTTCAACTGTGGATGCTAATAGTATTACTGGTTATTTTTATGGAATACTAAATCAAGCCGATACTCCTATTGCTGTAGGTACATATTCTACTAACAACGTAAAGTATATAACTAAGGGGGCTATGGTTAAATTCACTGCGCCAACTGGTTATTACTTTGACGACAATAATCGTCTAGTAGCTGGTGCTGCAGGACAAACTCGCAAAACATATTTTTGGACTAGTGTATTAAATGTATTGGGTGACGGCTACAATAACGGTGAAGGTAATTTTACTAACGGTGTCGGTCCCATTACATTAAATGGTTATGTTCCATCAGACGCAGTTTTAACCACAGTAATTCCAACATTCGACAACACATTGAGTAACAATATCATTCAAGAATGTATTGTTAGAATGGAATTACAACAAAGTTTTAGTTTAGTGTTTAACAACTCATTGACTGTTGCGCAAGAGCGTTGGTCCATTGAACAACCAAACGCAACTGGATGGTTTGTAAACTTTGAGAGTATAAGCGGGACAACAAGTAATCGCTATAACGTAACTTACCGTTCTTTGGCTTACTATTTTGGTAGCGTAGCCGATACTCGCTTCACGTTTGAAAACGGTAAGCTAGTTTATGATCCGTTTACTGGAAAGATATTACAAGACTACATCGGTGTATTGGCTACGAATACAAAGCCAGGTAGCAATTATCCACTAGTGGCTCCGATTAGAGCAAGTATCATAGGACAGACTGTTCAGAACGATGGTTATGTTAATGATTATGCTGTCGAAGTAGCTAGTATCGACACAAATAACAGAAGTATTATTTTAGATCCTGATTTCTTTACTACAGTAACTGGTTACCAGTCAGGTACAACTAATATTGGAATCTATACCTTCTTTGAACTTGTTGAAGATGCTATTAATCTTTCTAGATACCAGATAATTCCTTCTACTTCCGTAGTATATAGTTATCCAACTAAGACTCAAATTGAAGTGGCTAAGTATGAATATCCAGAAGGTCAATTATTCTACGCATATTCTGACAATACATTCTACACATCAGTACAAGATGACACAATAACTACACCTTATTATATTTTAGTAGAGCAACCACAATATACTGTTCTGCCCGGCAGACAAGGGCTACAGTTCCAGTATCGCCATAATAGTAATAACACTGTTCGTATTGATCCAGCAACTACTAATATTATTGACCTATACCTAGTAACACAGGCATATTATACTGCCTATCAAAATTGGATCCAGGATTCTACTGGGACAGTTCCAATGCCAAACAAACCTACGATTAATGAATTAAGTCAAGAATATGGTAAGATTCAAGATTACAAGATGTTGAGTGACAGCGTAGTTCCAAACTCAGTAGTGTTCAAACCACTATTTGGTGCTAAGGCAGCGCCAGCGCTGAGAGCTACTATCAAGGTAATAAAAAATAATAGCACTAACGCTAGTGATAGCGAAATACGTAGTGCTGTTTTAACTGCGATGAACAATTATTTCGCCATAAATAATTGGAATTTCGGAGACACATTCTATTTCAGTGAATTAAGCGCATATCTTCATGCTGAAGTTGGTGAATTAATCAGTTCCGCTGTGTTAGTTCCTAATGACGTTAACATGCACTTTGGTGATTTATATGAAATTAAATGTGAACCTTACGAAATTTTTGCTAACGCCGCTACAGCAAATGATGTGGTTGTAATTTCAGCACTCACACCCGCCGAATTACAGATAAGATAAGTACTATATAACCATAGAGAATTTTTACAATGGCAACAAGAATCAGAACACTAAACTTTTTACCTGATGTTTTCAAAACACAAACAAATAGTCAATTCTTACAGGCTACACTAGATCAACTAGTAGCTCAGCCTAATACAAAGAGAATTGAGGGCTATGTTGGTAGTAAGTTTGGTTATGGTATTAACGCAAAAGATTATTATGTGACTGAGCCTACTAAGGTTCGCACTGATTATCAATTAGATCCTGGTGTTGTATTTTTAAAAGACAACCAAGAGACAGCTAAAGATTTCATTAGTTATCCGGGCATAATTGATGCGTTAAAACTAGAAGGTGGAATTACTAGTGATAACAACCGTTTGTTTAACAACCAGTTTTATTCATGGGATTCATTTACTGGTCTAGATAAAATCATCAACTTTAATCAGTATTACTGGTTACCTGAGGGTCCTGATCGTGTTACAGTTGCCACTGAAACTGTATTCTCAACTAATGCGTATGTTGTAACTGACGCTACTAATGGATACATCATAGCACCGGAAAATCAAACTGGTTCTATGAATCCAGTGTTAACACTATTACGTGGTGGTACATATACATTCTCAGTAAATCAACCTACTCAGTTTTGGATTCAGGGAGCGCCGGGCGTTACTGGCTACAGCCCCACACAACCTAACGTACAAACACGTGACGTATTAGGTGTTAATAATAACGGTGCTAGCGCCGGTGTAGTTACTTTCACTGTGCCTACAAAAGATGCGCAAGCAGAATATACTAACTTGCCAGGTACAAACACAGTAGACATTGTTTCTACTGCTCCGTTCGATCAAATTAACGGAAAACGTTTAAGTGAAATAAACAATATTGATGGTATAACATCACTCAGTGGTCTTACACTGATGTTTTACAATACCGGTGTAGTGAATGAAACTGGTTATATTTCAAAATTCTACGACACTACGTTATATGATGAAGACGGTGGCGTTTCATACAATGAATCAATGTATCCTGGTTCTGCTGTAGACTTTAATAATTTTGATGGTGGATACTATACTAACGTTAGTGGAACTATATACACTGTTACATATACTGGTGATCTTTCTGATCCTACTATTAAATTAATTGATACTGGTTCTATTCCAACTAACCAAAAAATTACTGTAAACTACGGTACCGAGTGGATATCTAGAAACTTCTTCAGAAACATTGCAGGTACTATTGAATTAATTCCTTATCTAAGCGCAATCTTAGATACCTTGTATTACCAAGATGGAACTAACCCTAACAAGGTTGGTGTCATCAAACTTATTGACAGTAACGTAACGAATACATTGGATATTGAAACTGAGATTCTAGGAAGAAAACAGTACACCGCATCTAACGGAGTAGTCTTCACTAATGGTTTAAAGGTTGTATTCCAAGGTGACATATATCCTAGTAGTTATAAAAATATTCCTTTCTATGTTGAAGGTGTTGGTACCGCAATTGAATTGATTCCGGAATCAGATATGATTGTACCTGAGTTGTTTACTCAAGGTACATATACCCCATATGACTCATTGCCATATGATATTGGTAACTTTGACGTAACACTATATGTACCGGTCACTCCTGACTACATTACTATTGCTAGAAATAGCATAGATAAAAATGCTTGGAGTCGTAGTAACCGTTGGTTCCACATTGATGTTATCAACGCAACAGCAACATACAATCAAAATCCATCTTACGTAACTCAAGCGGCCACATCAGAAAATAAAGCCAAAAGACCAATCATTGAATTCTATCCTAATCTAAGATTGTTTAACTCAGGTATTATTGGTAAAGCTCCTATCGACTTTATTGATTTTAGGTCTACTGACGCATTATCAGAGGTGTCAGGTCACTATGAATATTATCCTGATGTAGCATCATACACTGGGTATGATTCTGTCATTACTGGTGTTTCAGGTACTAGTACTTTAAGTGGTATTACTGAAACAAAAGCAAGTACCAACGTAGTTATCTGTGCTGATACTTCTAGCCTGTTTGTAAATGACATTATTGTTTTTGCGAATAGCATTGGTGGTATTGTAGCAGGAACAACATATTACGTTCAGTCTATCCCTAATTCTACTCAGTTCACTGTGTCTACTGAAAAGAACGGTGACCCATTAGTATTGTCTACTGCCACAGTTTCTACATCAGCGACCGTAACACCACAGAGCACAACAATTACATTATTAACAGATAGTATCGTAGGATCTATTGCTGTAGGACAATATGTAGTTGACACATATGAGAGTACTACTGACGTATCCGTGCTACCAACGAATACCTATGTTTCAGCCGTAGAAGCCGGTGCTACAGAAACTGTCATTACAGTATCATGGAATCTAAACGTTCCGATCACTATCAATAGTGTTACTAATGCCTGTATCAATTCAACTGACACCACAGTAGATAACTATGCGGTGTTTGATGGAGCAAGATTAGTATTTGCGGCTGACTCTAACTTGTCAGTCAGAAATAAAATTTATGTTGCTAGAATGTCTAGTATTGCTGGTTCTACTCCTGTCATTACATTGACAGAAGCCAGTGACGGTCAAATTCTAGTTGACGACCAAACAGTAGCATATAGAGGTTTTAATTATCAAGGTAAAGATTTATACTTCAATGGATTACATTGGGTATTAGGACAACAAAAGAATACTATAAATCAACCACCTAAGTTTGATGTGTTTGATAGCAATGGTGTAAGTTTAAGCAACAGTGATGTCTATGTGGGTTCTAGCTTTACTGGGACCACATTGTTCAGTTATGGAATTGGTGTAGGGGCTGATGATTCTATTTTAGGAATACCATTACGCTACTCTAGCGTGGATAATATAGGTGATATATCATTTGATGTTACACTAAACTCAGACACCTTCGACTACGTAAGTGGTACATCGCCTGTCACAGAAAAAATTAACATTGGATATGTATATGACTATTCTTCTCGTCTAGATTATACTAGACAATTAGGATGGCAAACTGCTGTTAGCCCTAGCATACAATATCAGGTATTCAGTTTCGACTATGTAGCTGAAAATCCAACTAGCACCTTTGTTTGCGATGTTGCTGTGTCATCTGATGATTCTACTAACTGGCCAACAATTCAAGTATTCATCAATAATGAATACCAAGATCCAGCAAACTACACAGTAAGCTCTACTGACAATACTACAACGGTTGAACTATCAGTAAACTCATTGGTAGACACTGTAGTTCAAATCTTAGTATTGAGCGATCAAGTAAGCAAGACAGCTTATTACCAAATTCCATGGAACTTAAATAACAACCCATTGAACCAAGATATCACTGTAGTTAACGTAGGTGATATACGAGGTCAATACCAAAGTATTTTCTATAACAACCCAAACACCACCGGTGTAGTATTCGGGTCTAACAACTATAGAGACTTAGGTAACATGGTGCCATGGGGTAACAAGATTATTCAGAACTCTGCTAGCTTAGTATTGCCGGGCGCATTCTTGCGTCAGCAGAATCATAACTTGTTTGATGCGTTACAATACAACAGTCAACGTTATATTACATTTAAAACAATGTTGGTAGATACAGTAAACAGTACTGAGTACACAGTTTACACTCCACCGGCTCAAATGCTTGATGATGCATTAGACCAAATGTCATCATATAAAACAGACAGTGAACCTTTCTTTTGGTCTGATATGTTGCCATCAAAGGCTGCGTACATAACTAACACGTACAGTTTCGCTAACTCATTGGATGTATCCATATATCCATTAAGTAGAATATACGACCTTACTACTGCTAATTATTATGGCGTTCTTGTGTATCTATCCAGAACTGTTGACGGTCTAAGCAACACTACACAATTAATTAGAGGCATTGATTATACAGTTAGCGCAGATAGTCCTTCTTTGACTATTGAAACTGACTTACTGCCCGGCGACACGATCACTATCAAAGAATATAATCAAACATATGGTAGCTATTGCCCAAATACTCCTACTAAATTAGGATTGTACCCAGCGACAGTTCCAGGTGTTGTTTTAGATAGCGCATACACACAACCTACATATTTTATCGTAGGTCACGACGGATCCTTCAACAAACTATACGGCAGTTACAATGAAACTACCGGACAATTGGAAGACTTTAGAGACAAAGTATTGTTAGAGTTTGAAACTCGTGTATATAACAACCTCAAACTTTCTAACGTTATACCTGTACAAGAATACGAAGTTCTACCTGGATTCTTTAGAAATACAGATTACTCATACAGTGAAATTATGAATATCTATTCTGAAGGTTTCTTGAACTGGATCGGTCAAAACCGCATCGAATACAAGCGACAAATATATCAGAACGGAAATCAATATTCATATAACTACAGAAACAGTGGCAACAAATTAGATGGTGCCCCTATTGAACAAGGATATTGGAGAGGTATGTATCAGTACTTCTACGATACATCTACTCCTGATACCACCCCATGGGAAATGTTAGGGTACAAAAATGAACCATCATGGTGGGAATCACGTTACGGTGCGGCACCTTATACTAGTGATAACTTAGTATTATGGGGTGACCTAGCAAACGGTTATGATTGGAACAACGGTGTTCCGGTTACACTAGAGCAGTATAAGCGTCCAGGATTATTGAGTGTGCTACCAGTTGACACTGCTGGTAATCTAGTATCACCTTTAGTCTCTATTGTTGGTAACTACAACAGTAATACATTCCAGCGTGACTGGCAAGTAGGAGACGTTGGCCCTGCGGAATTCTCATACCGTCGTTCTAGTTCATGGCCATTTGACTTAATGCGTATATTAGCGTTAACTAAACCTGCTGAATTTTTCACCTTAGCCATTGATGTAGACCACTACAAATACAATGTGGAGTTTAATCAATACCTAGTAAACAACAGAAGCCACTTGGTGTTAAGCGATATCGATATCTATGGATCAGGTGAAGCAGTTACCAGTTATATCAATTGGATTGTTGATTACGAAAAACAAGTAGGTGTTGATGCTACTGCGCAAATCCAAGATATGTTGAACACATTAGATGTTCGCTTGGTATACCGTCTAGCTGGCTTCTCTGATAAAGACTTGTTAAAGTTTTATGTTGAGAAGGGAACACCTAACAGCAATAATTCTTCACTGTTAATCCCAGACGAGAGTTATGGTGTGTTATTATATGACAACCAACCCTTCGAACAGATAACGTTCAGTGGTGTGGTGGTTCAATTAAGCACTAACGGATATAAAGTATATGGTAACAGTCAAACAACCGCATATTTTAAAACAGTAAAACCAAAAATTAATGGTAATTATAACAACGTAATCATCGAAGATGTTTCTGTTAGAATACCAAACGACTATTACGATGACGTAGTATTAGTTCCCTATGGAACAGAGTTCTACACTGCGCAAGAAGTTGCTATATTCTTAGCCGGATATGGTAAGTTCTTAGAATCTCAGGGAATGATATTCAACCAGATAGAAAACGGAATAGAGTTAACATGGGCACAAATGGTTGCCGAGTTCTTATACTGGTCTCAAATGGGCTGGGAAGTCGGATCTATTGCTACTATCAACCCTGCGGCTGGTAGAATTTTAATTGATAAAGATAGTAATATTGTTCAACCGTTGACATTAGAAAAACACAATTTTGTGTTGAATCAAACCTTGTTCCCGATTGACGTTAATAACTTATCTATTGTTCGAGACAACACTGCGTTTACTGTAGAGCCATTGAACCAAGGTGATACATTATCATATGGACAATTCAATGTAAGTAATTTTGAGCACGGTATCGTATTTGACAATACAACATTGTTCGGTGATGTGATCTATAATTTGGTTACTGGATTACGTCAAGTTCGTATAGTTGTGCGCGGAACAAAAACAGCCGAGTGGAACGGAACAATTGATGCTCAAGGATTTATCTTAAATCAAGACAACATAGTTGAGTGGAGTACTACTCGTAAATATGCTCCTGGTGAAATAGTAAAGTATAAAAACAAATATTGGACAGCATTGCGCTTGATCCAACAAACAACTAAGTTCAATGAATTAGATTGGAAAGAAACTGACTACAATGAAGTTCAGAAAGGTCTATTACCTAACAGTCAAACAAGATCATATGAAAGTTCATTATACTATAACGTAGACAAAGCCAACTTAGAAAACGATGCTGACTTGTTGAGCTTTAGCTTAATCGGTTACAGACCACGTGATTACATGGCACTGGCAGATTTGACCGATGTTACTCAGGTTAACGTATATAAGAACCTAATTAAAAACAAAGGTACACTAAATGCCGCTAGCGCATTCAAGGGCGCAAGTTTGGCACAAGGTGGAATCGACTACGACATATACGAAAACTGGGCTATCAAAACCGGTGAGTTCGGTGGTGTGTTGAACAGTAATTTCGTTGATGTTAAATTGAATGAAACAGAGTTAACTAATAACCCTAGTATTGTTGCGTTGACAGACAGCAATGATATTCAAGGTGCTCAACAAAACATTCCATTGTATTCTATCTTTAATTATGGCAGACCTATTACTACACCAAATGTATTAGCTACTGTACCTAACGATACACCATCAACTGTATATCCTACAGCAGGCTATGTGAACTATGGTGACGTAAAGATGGCTAGCTATTTCTATTCTGGTTTGCCTACAGCTACTGACCAATATGGCTCATTAGTGTCATTGAAGAAATTATATGTTAGAGATTATGTTTGGTTAGCAAATTATCTACAAGAGTGGCAAGTATTGACTCCGCTAAGTTTAGGTCCAGTAATTCAAGCAAAGAACAACTTAAACAGCACAGTAACAATTACTTTTGCTAACCCTCATAACTTAACAAAGTATCAAATATTTGCGTTGGTAAACTTCAACGATAATATCGATGGATATTATGTTGCAGCAGCCATTGTAGACCCATATAAAATTATTATAAACCTATCACTTGATCCTACAGTAAAATCAGTAACTGGCCAGGGTGTTGGATTCAAATTCCAATCACAACGAGTAGATTCTCCTGCTGATATCGGTACATTACCGTTAACAAACGCTGAGTTTACTAAGAACACAGTGTGGGTCGATACAAACACCGATGGATCATGGGCAGTATATCGTAAGAGTTTAAATTACGCAATAGACAGTGAAATAACAAAGTTAGAATCAGACACATTTGGTTCTGCTGTAGCATGTAATACTCAGTTGGGATATCTAATAAGTGACGCTGAAAAAGGTCGAGTATATCGTTATAGATTAAATGCTCTGTCAAACACATATGACATTGAGCAGACTATACCGGCATTAGAAGATCCAGCACAACCAACATTAGGTACAGCAATCGCATATAGCGGAAATACTATAGTTATTAGCGAAACCTCAGGCAATGTCTACGTGTATGAATTAACTATGACTACACTTCAAGATGAGTTAGTGTTAGTTCAAACTATACCAGCTCCAGTAGGTGTAAGTGTGTGGGGTCAAAGTGTTGCGATCTCCGGTGATTTAAATTGGTTGTATGTATCAACTGAAGATGCTGAAGTATACGTATACCAATTAGTAGATGGAACATACGAAGAAGTCACAACATTGACCGTATCCGGAGTAGTGTCTGCTGACAATTTTGGATATTCTATCGCAACTAACTACTACGGTGACAAAGTAATTATAGGAACACCGGACAAAGACTATGATGTAAACACTGACAACTGGGGTTATACTTATGTGTTCGACCGTATAGTTCAGAACATCGAAGTACAATATACCAACAGTATATACGCACCACAAACACTACCAATGATTTGGGATAGTAGTTCCGACCCATTGATCGTTTCTAGAAACGGTACAGTGGTAGATTCTGCTAACTATGTAGTTGGTACTAGTGAGATTACATTCAATATGGAATTAACCGCAGGTGATATCATTACACTAAGTGGTTCTAATTTCGTATTGGTACAAACATTGACCACAGAGACAACACCTAAGATTGGTGTACAGTTTGGTAACAGCGTAGACATTAATACATATGGTACTGAAATTCTAGTGGGCGCACCGTTCGAATTGAATAGTCAATTGAATGAAGGCGCAGTATACCGTTATACAGACGGTGGCGGAAAGTATGGACAAATAATTGGCACAAGTGAGTGTCTAATTACTACCGACCGAGTCATATTATTGAATGGTTTTGCTATAACATTGATAGCAGGTAACGCCGCACAGGCAGCACAAACAATCAACTCTGCTAACGTAACAAACGTAACAGCTTCTAGTAACGACAACAAACTTACAATCGAATTGATTGATAGCAGTTTGGCTAGTACTAACGACAAACTATCGTTGTCAGTACTAGACGAAACAACACTAGAAGAATTAGGAATAAGCATCTTCACGCAGACACAAGTAATTGATTGCCCACATAACAACGGACAAACTCAATTTGGTACTGTTGTAAAATTCAACGAGTTTGGATCTTTTATTGTAAGCGCTCCGGTAGCATCTAGATTCACTGCGACTACTTTTGATTTTAGTGACGATGAAACCAATGACAATGACACAGTATTTGACAACAATACTACTACATGGATAGATTCATTCGCAAATGCTGGTGCTGTGTACATGTACGATTATCTAGGGGTCTACCACGAGTCTCTAGGAAATACCGGTAAATTTGTATACGCACAAAGTCTAAATGATACTAATCTAGATTATGGTTCTGAACCACGTTATGGTACAGCGTTAGACTTTAATGGATATCAAGTATTGATCGGAACACCAGGCTTCAAGCCAAATGATGTTAACGGTCAAGTGATTGCGTATGTCAACAACACTAGCACTCAGGACTGGTCAGTATATCGTAGTTCATCAGAAGTAGTAGATGTTCAAAAAATACAGAACGTTCAAATCTACAGTGCTTCTACTTATGACACATTAGAAAACATAGATTACTTAGACCCGTTACAAGGTAAATTGTTGGGCGCAGTTGCTGAGAACATTGATGTAGTAAGCAACACAGATCCTGCGACTTATAACAACACAGGTTCTACTACTAGTGGTCTAGTATGGGGAGAAGAACATTTAGGTCAAATATGGTTCGACACATCAAATGTAAGATTCATTAACTATCACCAAAACGATAACACCTACAACAGCAAGTGGTGGGGTAAAGTGTTCCCTGGCTCTGACGTAGCAGTGTACACATGGGTATCTAGTAATGTTCTACCTATTAACTATTCTGGTCCAGGTGTAGCGTATGACACCTCTATGTATAGTATTAGATTTGTAACTACACAAGCAGGTGGATTGGCACCAGTCTATTACTTCTGGGCTAGAAATACTAATATTATTGTAAAAGATTTAGGAAAAACGTTAGCAGATAGCGTAATACAATCATATATCGCTCAGCCTGCTTCTTCTGGCATAGCGTACATGACTCCTATACTACCTAACGCCTTTGCTCTATATAACACAGCAGGATATGTGAATAACACCGATAGCGTATTACACATTGGGTTTGGTACTGGAACTAGTGATGATGTATCACATAGTCAATACAGCCTAATTCGTGCGAATTACGCAGATGATTTCTTACCTGGCTTACCGGACAATAACGTAATAGAAGTTCCGGAAAGTTTATATGACAGACTATTAGATAGTTTGTGCGGCGTAGATGAGGCAGGCGGCGTAGTTCCTAATCCTTACTTACCTAAGCCAGTACAGAGCGGAATTTTAGCAAGACCTCGTCAGAGTTTCTTCTATAATAGATTCTTAGCATTGAAAAACTACTTAGTGTATGCTAATGAGGTATTGGCTCAGTTCCCTATTACAGAAATACGTCAAGCAAGTTTCTTGTCTCGCTCAGGTTTATTCTTTGACACTGCTGATTATTGGGAATATGTAAATTGGTGGGCTACTGGTTACAACGACAACACCAAAGCCGCATTACAAGTACCAATATATGCGGACCTAGCTACATTAACAGTAACACCGGGTACCATTGTATCTGTTGCTGAAAACGGCGTAGGCGCAACAGAAACATATGTTTTAGAATCAGACGGTTCTTGGACTAGAATAGGACTACAAAACGGCACTGTTCAGTTCAAGAGTTCGCTATGGGATTATGAAACAGCAAGATTAGGTTTCGGTGACAACTTCTTTGATACCACAGACTACGATCAATACCCAAGCGAAGAAACTCGCTACATTGTACGTGCTTTGAACGAAGAAATATACATAGACGATTTACAGATATTCCGCAACAAGAGCTTGATTTTGTTATTTGAATACATTCAATCTGAAACGATTGAAAATCAAAGCTACTTGCCATGGTTGAACAAAACATCATTCATTGATGTGGCACATACTATCCGTGAATTAAGACCTATTGAAGTATTTCAATCTGATAACCAAGACTTCTTATCTGGATATTTAAATGAAGTAAAACCATATCACGTGGTGATTAAAGAATTCCTATTCAAATATACCGGACAAGATGTATTCGAAGGGGACATAACTGACTTTGATTTACCTGCGACATACAATACTAGTATTGACCAGTATGTAACTCCGCAGTTAGTGTATGAGAACCCTAACACAACAAATCAGTTCTTGCCATCAAATTCTATATGGCAACAGACACAATACAAACAATGGTTCGACAATCACGGACTTACAGTCACTGGTCAAGATAATGTCCAGATAACAACGTTGGCAAGTTATATTGCGTTGAATTCTAATGCGTTCGCAGTAGACAATGCTAGTGGCTTCCCAATCAACGGTACTATTAAGATTTTTGATTCTACTGATACTTCTACCACGCCGGCTTACGAATTAATTGGATATGCTAACGTAGATCGTGCGACTAACACACTAAGTGGATTGACACGCGGAGTCAATGGTACTCCGATCATGTCACATATACCTGGTCAGCAAATATACATCGATTTACCTGCGGCATTGTTATTGAACGGTGGAAGAAATTACAGCGAACCTCCTAAGGTAACAGCGTACATTGATACTACGTTATATCCAGAACCAACTGTTCCTGCGCAATTTAAAGCAGTTATGAACTTAGATAGTGTACTATCTATTGAAGTAATCAATCCAGGTCAGGGTTATGCGGTATTACCAAAGATCATAATAGATCCAGCTGCAACGATTGCGTTTAATAGCAGTGCGGTAAATACATTGTACAATACTGTTGTACTTTATGCTCCTATACTTGCCACTGGTGATATCGTAGAGTATAACATTGGATCAGAAACTACAGCTATTGGTGGTTTGATACCAGGACAACACTATTATGTGAATGTATTAGAAACAGTTCCTAGTGTAGTAGTCGCATTGTACACTACTGCTCGTGACGCTGAACTAGACGAAAACAGAGTGAAGTTGTATAGTTCAGGTTCAGGACCTGACCACAAGTTTAGCTTGGGTGCGATAGCATCATGTATTTCTTCATCATACCCAGTAAGACAGAATCAAATTTCTCTACGTTTCGATAGAACGTCATACAATTCTCAGGTTACAAATTGGCAACCTGCTGAATTCTACGGATCTTTCTACGCCGGATCTTACAACAACAATGACAGTGTATCTAGTTCTTCTATAACATTGTACGACACTCAGCCACCGGTTAATACTATTTTAGCTAGTGCTCAAGGTGTAGGATTTGAAATTTTGAGCGTAACAGACCAAGAGACAGTTACTTGGAGCTCACGTACTAGGGACGTAGTATCTACATTTGCGGATGATAGAGTTCGCATTTCACCTAGTGATGGCGGTTCACCTGTAACTCCTGGAACTGAATTGACTGCTACGATTGGTTTCTATGTTGGTATGCCAGTTAAATTTAAAGGGGCAGTCGGGTCTAGTGGGTTAGTTGACAGTACAGTTTATTATGTCAAATCCCTAATAGGATCTGAGTACTTGACACTATCATCTAACAAAGAATTATCAGATACAGTTAATCTATCTGCCTACACTGTAGGTGTAGCTGGTCTTTGGTTGTACGTCGGTGAAGTAGTTAATACTACAATAGCAGAAATTAACTACCCGGGTATCATTCAAGTAACCAATACTACCGCGACTACCAATGTGTTGACAGCTCCATTGACTATTACTGGCACTGGTGGTACACATGGTTTCTTCACCGGTCTAGCTTTAATATTCACTGGTGATGTTTTTGGTAACGTTATTGAGAATGAAATCTATTATGTAACTTCTGTTATTGGCGCCGCGAATCAACAGTTTACTATGTCTACAAGTAATCAACCGATTCAAATCAACATAACTGAAACAGAAAGCGGAACAAACATCGTAACATCTGACGGTACTGTTAGCTTGTCACTCAACGATCCAATCGTATTTGACAACATGATTATCGATGATGAAATCGTTACTAATTTCGGTGGAATCGAACAAAATACTATATATTATGTACAAGCAGTATTGAACGGATCACAGTTTAAAATAGCAACTACTATAAACAGTGAGGATGTAGTTACGTTATCAGACGTTCCTGCTAACCCTAACCACACTGGTTGTATTTTAACTAGCCAAATAGATACTGTAGAATTATCTACGGCTACTGGTTCAATGACAATGAATGTCAACTTACCAGTCAGCCCCGGTCAGATCGATGGTCAACAGTTTACGTTGTACAACACATCAGCACAGTACGTTAATATCACTGGAACTGAAAGCAACTCATTAACACGAACAATCGACAAGACCCTAGAATCTCCGGTCAACCGAGTGTTTGTTACTGAGGCTAGTGGTGGCACATTGAATGTGTATGATGGAATGCCGATAGAAGTAGAAACTGCTATTGGTAACTTGACTACCGGAACAACTTATTATGTGAATGAGTTCGGTGCTACTGAAATTACTATTACTAATACGTCCAGTAGCGGCAATATATTGACATGTGATGACACTGATATCATTTATGAAAATATGCCGATCATATTCAGCGACCAATCATTAGGTGGCGTATTGATTGGAGTTTCATATTTCGTTAAAGATATCAGTAGCTCGACACAATTCACTATATCAGTAGTCCCTGGCGGCACAGAAGTTACATTGTTTAATGATAACGGAACAATGGTTGGAACTGGTGAACCATATATCATTCTAGAGAATTCTTCACATGTGGTCGTTGATCCTGGTACTGATGATGGTCCTGTAACAATGATTCAAGCTCCGACTGAAACTGCTGAATTTAGTGTAAGCAGTATGTTGGGCGGATACAGAGCAGTAATCACAAACGCAGGCGAGGGCTATGCGGTAGATAACGTTATTACTATACTTGGTGAAGATTTAGGTGGAACTACTCCAGAAAATAACTTGGCAATGACCGTTAATACTATCGGAACTAACGGTGAAATATTGTCATTGATTCGTTCTGGTACTCCAGCTGGTCCAGAAAATCAATACTATTTTGATGTAGTATCTGACAATCAAGTAGCAGTCTACTCTAATTCATTAATGACAGTACCGGTACCGAGAAATGATTTCCCGTACAACGGTGTAGTTTCGACAATAGTTACTGAACTAGACGGAACAGATTTCACCTTAGATGATGACACTGTATTCGAAATAGATGATACTGTCATATTCACCGGAGGGGTAGTAGGCGATATAGTGTTGGGTCAACCATACTATGTAATCTCATTGTCCCCATTCCAAGTTAGCGAAGTTCCAGGTGATGTATCGAATCCGTTCGATACTGGTATTACTGACTCAGTTGAGTTTACTATCGCTAAACCCGGTGACTACGCTTTACTACCAGAACCGTTCTATTTCAACCAATCAGTGGTAAAATACAACAATCGTGTATATCGTTGTATCGTCAGTAATAACGACAACGAATTCATATTTGGTAAATGGGAACTATTGAGTTCAGGTGACAGAGCATTGAATGCTATGGATCGTGCTGTTGGTTATTATCAACCAACAATCAACATGCCTGGCTTAGATTTGACACAGTTGTTTGAGGGCGTTACATATCCAAACAGCACCTACAAAGGTAATGCGTTTGCTCCGGATCAAGAATTCGAGTTAGATACTATCCTACAAGATCAGCCTTTCTATCCAACTGAGGTAGACATTAGCGCAGTGATTTGGGATGGCACTAGATACATCGCTCCAAGTAACACACCAACATATTCTGCTACTTTGTTAAGCGCAGATGGTGATGAATGGACTATCGATAAGTTAGCCGATCAAAACATATATCTAACTGATATAATATATGCGGGCGAAAAATATGTGATGACCACTAACAACAGTGCTACACCTATTCTAATTAGTGATGATGGTACTGCTTGGATTTCTAATGGAGAGTTTACTCCGTGGAGTGCGGTGCCATATGATTCTACTACATTCGATGTATCATCTGTATTGGCAAATTCATCTTCATTGAATAGTGTGACATATCACAATGGTTTGTATGTCGCAGCCGGCGATAATATTGTCGTAAGTACAGACTTATACGGATGGACTGAGACATATCCTGCTTCTTCATCATATTCACATTCATTGAATGGTGTAGAGTATATTAGTATTCCTAACTTTGATGGATACGTAGTCGTTGGATATGATAAAGAATTAAGCGATTCTGTAATAAACAGTGTATTGATGTTAAGTCTAGACGGAGACAACTGGTATAGTCCTACAAATGTATTGACTAACTATGCGTTCAATGCTGTTACTAGTGATGGAAATAAAATTCTGGTCATCGGTGACAATAGCTCTAGATTTGTTAGCGTTAACGGTAGTAACTGGGCTAACTATAGCGAGTCGGGATCAGGAAATGAAAACTTAGTACATGCAATATACGCTAATGGTATATTCGTAGTAGTAGGAGACAATGGTACTATTCAGACTTCAACTGATGCTACATCATGGACAACACAGGTATCAGGTACTACTGAGAATCTAACACACGTGGCATGGAACAGTGATGATTCTGAATATATTGTAGTGGGTGACAACAATACTATCTTAAAGAGTTCAAATGGAACATCTTGGACAAGTAGCTCATTGTTTACTGCTGAACCTACAGTGTACAATGTGCAAGGCGAAACATTTACTGCTGGTTATGGTCCAGAAGAAATCGTACCGGGTGTAATTTCAGATTCAGTAACAATGATTGTTTCTACACGCCCTGGAACAAACTGGGATGCTACTATATACCAACATGTTGGTTATAACACTGTTTCATTAGAGTTAACACCGCTAGTTGAAATACAAACGCTATATAGTTTCTTAGATGCTGTTCAAACACCTACACAAATAAATGTAGCAGTTATAGACGGTACAACTAATTTAAGTACTACGTTGTATCCTGATGTTGACTATACAGTTAATTGGATGAATGAGACCGTAACATTGATGACCCCATTGTCATTAACGGACAAATTGCGTATAGACATATATGAGCCCGGCAACGGTAATCAATTAGTTAAGGCTAACACACAAACTGATCCAATATCATACAACGAGTCAACTGGATTCCAAGAAATCGTAGTTAGCTGTAACTATAGTGCTCCTGTATTTGCTGGATCAGGGATTATTAGACCAGGATCTAATCCTATCGATACTATCGCTACGGCTACTATCGCTACTAGCAACTCAATTGTATGCGGCGATGTCAGTGATTTTGTTGTCAACTATCCGGTGTACTTCCAAGGTAATGTATTGGGTGGATTAGTTGAAGACACGGTATACTATGTCAAGACTATAAGTTATGCTACAGGGTCAATAACTGTTTCAGCTTCATATAATGTAGGTTCCGGTACAGCTGGACCTACATTCGAGCTAACTGATGACACTGGTATAATGAGAGTAATTATTCAGCTTGGATCTGGAACAACATGGACTGATCCAATAATGTATCACAACGGACAAAAATTATTGTCTGGCGTTACTAGCACAGTCACACGAACAAAGAGTTCAACTAATGCTATCACATGTAACAATACTAGTGCGTTTGTAGTAGGTACTACGGTTTCGTTCAGCCAAACAATGTTTGGAAACGATATACAACCATTGACACCATATTATATCAAGAGCATCATAGATAGTAATGAATTTACCATCTCTGAAACATTAGATGGCCCTACCTTAGAGCTAGGCGACGCTACTGGTGGCGCAACATTAATCACAAACGACTACGCATTTGGTATAGCTTCTAACGGTGTGTCTGCTAAAATAATATTGGCTGCAGAATATGACCAACAGGTTGATTACTTGACATATACGTTATTCGGAGAAACCACACCTCAATATGGATACACACTACCTGAAACACAATATTTCAATGGTAACGGCGCTCAGTACGTATTTGACTTAGAAAACTTCAACGGTGATGAAAATCCAACTAACGCTATCGTAGAGATTGATGGGGTTCGTTTGACTGAATCAGAATATACAATAAGTGATATTGCTGATACCATCACTCTTACTTCTCCTGTATTAGTAGGATCTACTTTAGCAGTCACTACATTTAATGACACACAACGACAGTATTTCAATACTCAATATGGTATTACAGGTACACCTGGATCAGCATCCGTAGACTTAGTAGTAGGAGAAGCCGTAGACAATGTTGTTGGTTTTGACGATGAAGGATTCGATAGCGCTGGATTTACTGGCTTTACTAGCGAACTAGTTATTGCTGGTAGCTTTGAGATTGACAGTCAATATCAGATCGCTAGCTTGGGTACAACTGATTGGAACGTAGTTGCAGGTACGACAGGAATAATCTATGTCGTAGGTGACACTATTACCGCAGTCGATGCTGGTAGCGGTAACGGTACTGCGTATAGCTTATCTCTTGGTTATTATGATGAAGAATTGTACTGGTTAGAACTATCATCAGGTAATACTACTGAATTTAGTGTAAATGACAAGATCGTGTTCGCAGATCCTACGATCGGTGGCATTGTAGCCGGACAATCTTATTACATCTCTGAAATATTAAGCGATTCTGCGTTTACCGTCAGTACTCAAGTAGGTGGTACAGCAATACAGTTGACTTCCGAAACAGGAGCAATGGATGCGATTGTCAACTCATTAACAGTAGCGAATATTGTTAATATAAACAACACTATTACTTCTCCTATCGCTTCATCGGCTGTTACTGAAGTCGGTGTAAGCGGTACTAATGAATTGACTACATCATCAACTACTAATTATGTCGTTGGTCAACCAGTACAATTTAAGGGAGTCGCAATTGGAAACGTATTAACAGACGGAACTGTTTACTATGTTAAAGACATCGTAAGCTCAACTGCGTTTACTATTTCTATACTATCTGACTTGTCAATTGAATTTGATACTGGTGTTGGCATAGGTAACATGATGGCTTACGTAGGCGGACAACCCGCAGTTAGAGTTACAACTGGTGTCCCTCATAACTTGAGCGAAAACAGTTTAGTTAGAATCGATGGTACTAATGGTTCAATACAATTGAACAATAACACATATTACGCAAAGATCATTACTACCACTGAGTTTGATCTATACACTTCGCCGTATGATCCTAGTTATGGAGCAGTTAATGATCCAGTAACTGCGATCTCTGCTTATACTAGCGGCGGATATGTATGGAGAGACGGTGTATTCACGTTAATCACTACAAATGCTACACAAACAAGCGACTCTGTGGTGCCTAATAACTATATTACAGTAGAGTCTACAAGTAAATTAGTTCGCAATACTCCTGTGTACTTCACTGAAGTAGGTAAATTGATAGGTGACACTACATTGGGTGGCTTAGTAATTGGTACTATGTACTTTGTCAAGGAAATCGCAAACGCTACAGATTTCAGTGTATCTTTAACTAGAGATGGTGATGTTGTGAGCTTGACATATGAAACTGGTTCAATGAACGTAACTCAGTGGGAACAATCTAATGTAGATAGACTATGGGTAACTATTAACGGTCTACGAGTACCTTCTAGCTCATTGCGTTTAAATCCTGCTAACAACTTGAGTATTTTGGCAACAATTATTCCAGGTGACGAAGTTATTATTACTAGTATGATGCCTAGCGCAACACCAAACGAAGAAGTATTCTTGATGAATGTTTCTACAAAGGGTATAGGATCAGCGTATCGTGCGAATACAATGACTAGAACATGGCTAACTGCTCCGTTGCTATCAACTGATACAACAATGTATGTATATGACGCTACTAGATTGACTAATACACATGTCCAAACTGAAACAGTTCCAGCTGATATCGATGGTAATTACTATGTAGGATTGACTGAGGATAAGAGTATCATTACTCAAATTTCAGTTGAGAACTTAACTACTGGTCAATCAGTACCAGCAATATATTACAGTGTAGTTCTGCAAGATACTGCCCCTGTGTTAAAAATAACTAACGGGGTGTCGGAAGGAGATAATCTAGTTATTACTGTGATCGTGGGCAACATTGTTTATATTAACGGGGAACAGATACGTTTTGGGGCTGTTAACCTAGAAAACAATACGTTGACAGGGTTACAGCGCGGTGTTAACGGTACTGGGGTCAACTTATTGATACCAGAATATACTGAAATATATGGAATATTGTCTGAAAACAGAATGTCTGAAGTAGAGTACAACAGTACATGGAATTCTGCGGTGCCCGCAGAATTTAATGTCAGCGCAGTTACTCCGCTACAGATATCCGACACAGCAGGGGCAATTTTCTTAAATCAGGATATCACGTAAAAGATAAATAAATACATGAACGAAAATACGGAAGAAAAATCGCTTAAAAAAGACGAACAGATCGGAGAAAAGAAGCCAAACGAAACGGGCGGCTTCTACTTCTCGTCCTTCCTAAAAATCACAGATCCTAACACTAAACAAGTACTGGTCCAAACGAGGGGCGACAATTAATGTCAGTAATTAACTTATCATACAAAGTAGAAGGCTTTTTGAAAGTCTACGATCCCAACAACGGGGAAGTATTCGTAGACAAGCATAATGCTATCAACTACGAAAACATGTCAGAAGCTATCGCTGACACACTAAGCAGCCGAGGGTACGGGCAAATTTATCAAATGGCTTTTGGTAACGGCGGAGCATCGGTCGATAACACCGGTATTATCACATACCTACCCCCAAACACTACGGGTCAGAATGCTGCCCTTTATAACCAAACTTACGCTAAGATTGTAGACGATAACTCCGTTTTCAACTTAGATCCCACACGCAATAAGATGACAGTAAACCATACTACAGGTAAAGTTTATACTGATATTTTAGTGCAGTGTCTGCTAGATTACGGTGAGCCTGCTGGGCAGGCCGCGTTCGACAACAGCACACAAACCGACGGATCCTATATTTTCGATGAATTGGGTCTATTGGCTAATTACGGAGCAGACAGTGACGGAAACGTAATCACTAGATTACTGACCCATGTCATTTTTCACCCCGTACAGAAGTCTTTGAACAGACAGATTCAGATCGACTACACAGTTAGAATTCAGAGTCTGACTAACTTAGTTACAATTTAAGATAAATAATAGAATATCGGAGTAATTCAACATGGCATATACGATTGTTAAAAGTGATGGTACAGTTCTAACAACCATTGCTGATGGTACTATAAACACAACTAGTACTACATTAGGTTTACCAGGGCGTAACTACGCTGGCTACGGTCAGAGTTTAGATACGAACTTTGTACACCAGTTAGAAAATTTTGCTGATTCGACCCCACCGGCGAATCCATTGCGAGGTCAATTATGGTTTAACACCAACGACAGTACGTTGTATGTTTGCCCTAGCGATGGTGCTGCACAGAGTGCGTGGTTGGCATTAACTTCTACTAGTTCCGGTGGTACTACTACATTCGGTTCTGTCACAGTTACCGGAACATTACAAGCAAATAACGTAGTTGCTACATACGCAGTTACTTCTGACAGTGTTAGTTGTACTACATTGACTGTTACGGGTAACGCATCATTGACTGGCAATACAGCAATCTCAAATGCTAACATTTCTACACTACGTACAACATCAATAACTACAGGATCACAGTCAACCGCAGGTACTATTACAGGTGCTTGGACAGTAAACGGTGCTAGTTCCGGTAATGCTATGATTGTTACTGGTGGTAACATTTTTGCTAACGTCGGTATTCGTACAGATGGTTACTTCTATGCGAACGGTGATCCGTTTAACCCATCCGGTACATATAATAACGGAAACGTGTTTGATTATATGACAGGTTCTAACTCTGTTACTCAATTCTCCGGAAATATAGCTCCTACAAAGGTTACTACTACAGCAATCGCAGGCGGCGGAACAATCGCAGGTATTTGGACTTTATCAAGCGGCGCACGTTTGAATGCTACATACGCTGACTTGGCCGAACGTTTTGAAGCTGATACGTCATATGACGCCGGAACAGTTGTTGAGTTAGGTGGAGACAAAGAAATCACTGCGGTTCAGTATGAATTGTCCGAAGATGTATTTGGTGTTGTGTCAGATACTGCGGCTTATTTGATGAATGCTGGCGCAGGTAACGATCAAACTCACCCACCGGTAGCGGTTGGTGGTCGAGTAAAAGTTAAAGTAACTGGTAAAGTTAAGAAGGGTCAACGTTTAGTTTCCGCAGGTAATGGTATAGCACGTGCAGCTAAACAAGGTGAAGCTAACTCATTCAACACTATCGGTAGAGCGCTGGCAGCTAAGACAACTGATTCCGTTGGCGTAGTTGAAGCATTCGTATCAATTAAATAAGGATAAAACATGAGTTACGCACAAAATGGATTAATAGAAGCAACAGACTTCAATACGTTGGTAGGCGGTAACCCTGTCACATCATCCGGTAAATTGAACACAGTTTGGGCTACCGGTGGTACTAACGCTGGTTATGGTCAAACTGCTGAAGCTAACGTAGCAGTCGGCGGCACTGTTACTGCTACAAGCTGGGCAAACTTAATTAACAAAACATCTAACGCAGCCTCACATCAGGGGTCAAGTATTACTTCAATTGCAGCTCCGGTATCAGGCGGTACTGTTACTTACTTGTCAGCCATCCCTACTAACCTCACTACGATATACAGTGGTAGACTCAATGCGGCATCACAAGGTGCTACTACATCTAACACTGCTACGTATGGTTCTACATGGGCAGCGGGTTTAACATTCACACATACTGTTACTTTTGCTAGTGGAGATGCAGCACGTTATTTCTTCAACGCCGGTGGTCAGTTGAAAGTAACATGTTCACACCCTACTGGTACTGGTATTAATTTATTGTTCAATAATTTAGCAAGTAACGTAGGTACAGTGGCAATGAGTAGTCCAACATCAGGTTCTGTCACTATTGCTGGTACTAGCTATAATGGTATTACTAAAGTCGGCGGTGGCGGCAACGCCCCTACTATTTCCACTAATAGCGGATACTATGCTATGACAACATCAAACGCCACAGTGTTCACTCAAACTGCTAGTACAGGTCCTAGTGGATACCTAAGTACATATATTAGTGTTCTCGCAAAAAGCAACGGCACTCAAGGGTCGAATGGTGACGCTGGTTCTACTATTACTATCTACACGATTTGGGATGAAGTTCCAGACGGCATGACAGTAGCAACGGGTTCAGCAACTACTGTCACAGTTGCGGCACCCGAAACAACATATTTAGCCAATACATGGGGTACTATTACAGTATCCGGTACTGTATCAGGTTCATAATTTTTACTACATCTTAGTATCCGTGTAAATATACACATGGATACTAAGACTCTAATCTCCGAAGCAAAAGCCCGCTTCAATCACAACTCAGCAAAAGCATACCTAAAAGACAAATATGACGGCAAACTTATTGTAGCCGATCAAGGTGGTCTTTGGAAAGCCACACCTGAACTAATAGGCTACTTAGCTAGCAATACCTCTGAGCATGTAATATTAATCGATACCTTCGAAAACCCAGTGTTTGTGAACCGTGTCACGCTACATGACGTATTGAGTAAAGCATATGACGATGCTATGCAACAGTGGTACACAGAATGGAAAGAGTTGGAAGCTAAACGATGAATCGCGGCGCCCTACTCTTTGCGTTCAATTCTCCGAAATATGATTATTACAAAATGGCTGTAGCAACAGCTAAACGTATCAATCATTTTTTGAAGCTGCCTGTCACGGTTGTCACTGACGAAAAATCTGTACCAGACTTACCTGATTATCAGTTTGACAATGTTATAATTGTAGAACCAGATAAGAACAACATCAGAGACCATAGCGTATGGATTAACAAGGGCAGATATCAGGCTTATCAATTAAGCCCGTACGATGAAACATTATTGATTGACACTGACTACATGGTCAATTCTAACAAATTATTGAAGTTGTTTGAATTGAATACTGATTTCTGTTGCCATGACACTACGAGTTTTTTAATGCATCCTGGGGTAGCGCAAGAAGTACTCAGTGCTTATAGTTTTAAAACACTATGGGCTACTGTTGTTATGTTTAAGAAAACACAACGTTCAAAACAAATATTTGAATGTTTAGAAATGGTTCAAAAGAACTACGACCACTACGCAAATATTCATAATTTTATTGCAGGTGTTTTCAGAAACGACTATGCGCTAACACTAGCAACAAGGATTGCTAATGGGCACACTAGCCCTAAAGAAGATGTTATCCCGTGGAACTTAGTTCACGTTGGTAAAAACACTAGCGTATACAGAAACAATGATGATGAATTCAACACTGAATATACTGTGATGTATGATAATTGGCAACGTGGTAAAATACGTAAAGAATATTGTACGATAAAAGATACAGATTTTCACGTAATGAATAAAGATATTTTTATGGAGCTCATAGCATGACCCGTGGTTTTGTTATAATGGCACAAGGTGATGACTATATTAAATGTGCCACCGCATTGCGAGATAGTATATTGCGAGTTATGCCCTCAAGTGATGTAACAATTGTCACAACTGATATGTTACCTTACGGTGACCAAGCACCTGACACTAATTGGAAATTACAAAACGATTGGCAAGTGTACGAAGCTAGTCCATACGATGAGACTATAAAACTAGAAGCTGATATGATTATTCCTAGAAACATAGACCATTGGTGGGAAATTCTAGGACAAAAAGATATTGTCGTGTGCTCAAAAATTAGAGACTTTAAAGGTGAACTCTCATCCAATCGAGCATATCGTAGGTTTATATATGATAATAACTTACCTGACTGTTACAATGCTATAACATACTTTAGAAAATCTGAGTTATCAGAAAAGTTTTTCAAAATAGTACGTGATGTGTTTGAGAACTGGGCACAATATAAACAAACGTTGAAATGTAATCCACAAGAAGAAGCAACTACTGATTGGGCTTACTCTATCGCTAGTCACATCATAGGTGTAGAGCATACCTTACTGCCCAACTTTGACGAATTATCAATGACACACATGAAGCAATTTGTTAATGGTATGCCAACGTCAATATGGACTGATACTTTAGTGGCAGAATGTTTGCCAAATCAGATTAGAGTAAACACCTACCCACAACAATATCCGTTTCACTATCATGTGAAATCTTTTGCTAACGTTTTATTGGAGGCATACCATGAGTGAAGATTATGTTATTATTTGGGAACCACCCAAACAAGAGCCTCCTGAATTTCGTTTGTATTATGACGATAAGGGACATGTAGTTACCTACACTTGTGAAAAATTAGAAGGAAACTATATCGTCATTGATGCGTCAACGTTTGCCCAAGCAAGACCCGATGTTAGGGTAGTAGATGGTAGGTTGAGCAATATAGCAGACGTAGTTGTAGTTGCCCGTTTAGAACCAAATGACCACGAAGGGGTATTGTGTTCTAGTGAAGATGTTAGTATAATAGTAAACGAAACCTTTGACGGTAACGTAACTAAATGGAAATTACAAGTATATGAACTTAGATGATATGGTAGATGTAGCTGATTTAGATTGTATCTATTTGAGCTATGATGAACCACAAAAAGAAGAATTTTGGTTAAAAATCAAAAACATAGTCCCATGGGCGAAACGTGTTGATGGCGTTAAAGGTAGTGACGCGGCACACAAAGCAGCCGGAGAAGCGAGTGACACTGAACGTTTCATTCTTATCGACGGGGACAACATGCCCGATGAATCGTTCTTTAATATTCAATTAGACTTTACAGATAAAGACCCTAAATATAAATTAGCACAGTTTCGTTGGAAAGCAGTAAATGCTATCAATGGCTTACGCTACGGCAATGGTGGTATGAGTTCATGGACAAAGTCTTATGTCGCTAACATGAAAACACATGAGAACCAAACTGAAGGTGATGCTTCACGTATCGCTGACTTCTGTTTAGATAGTTCTGATAATCTATACTGGGCTATGCATGATTGTTATTCAACTACATATCCCAACTATACCCCGTTTCAAGCATGGCGTGCTGGATTCCGTGAAGGTGTGAAGATGTGTTTGAACCGTGGCTTAGTTCCCAAGATCGAAGAATTCAAAGAATCAGTTGCTAGTCGTAATCTTAACAATTTAACTATATGGCATAACGTAGGCGCAGATGTAGAGAATGGTATATGGGCTATATACGGTGCTAGACTAGGAACATACATGACATTGCTTACTGAATGGGACGCACACAACGTTCAATGGTTTGACAACTACCTTGAACTATGGGACGAGTATAAAGATAGAGACCCATATACATCATCAGAATTTTTTGGTGAAGCATTACATGACAAGTTGGGCTTACCTATGTGTACATTAAGTGCTGAACAATCTAAATTCTTCAAGCGCCACTACTCTGTGAATTTTCACAACAAAGGTCCACTAATCACTGAAATGGAAGTGATACGACAGATCGAAGGTTGGTAATGTCAGATAGTTACGAACAAAAACGAATTAAAGATATTAGGATCAAAGTCGAAAACGAAGTTGGTCCTACATTTTGCCTTGCTAAATGGCATCATGTAACTATGTATCTACAATCAGGTGAGACGCATAGTTGCTATCACCCGCAACCGCATAAGATACCATTGAGTGAACTTGCGGATAATCCATCAGCATTACACAATACTACACAGAAAAAAGAAGAACGAAAATTGATGCTTGATGGTGGTAAACCTTCAGGCTGTCAGTATTGCTGGAACATTGAGGCAATGGGTCCAGACTACATCAGTGATAGACACATACGTAATAGTTCAATCTTTACTGAGGAACGTTTCGATCAGTGTAGCAAAGGCTCATGGCAACAGAACATCAACCCTGAATACATTGAAATCAACTTTGGTAATGAATGTAATTTCAAGTGTGGATACTGTCACCCAAAGTATTCTACATCATTCTACAAAGAGATTGAGAAACATGGTCCAGTAACCACAGTAAAGAATCATCGTTGCGATATTGATTGGATGCGCTTATATCAACGTGAAGATGAAAATCCATATGTAGACGCATTCTGGAAGTGGTGGCCAGAAGTTCGCAAGACTCTAACCATCTTACGTATCACCGGTGGCGAACCCACACTACACAGTTCAACATGGAAACTACTAGAGTCGATTGATAAGGACCCTATGCCATGGCTAGAGTTGAATATCAACAGCAACTTGGGAACAAAGCCAGTTCTAATTGAACGTCTGGCCGAAAAAGTAAAGAAGCTAAGTGACGAGGGCAAGATCAAAAGTTTCAAACTATTCACGAGTATGGATACATGGGGACCACGTGCTGAATATATTCGTACTGGATTAGACTTAGATTTGTGGCAACAAAACTTTCACACGTATCTAAAGAATACGAACAGCCCAATCACATTCATGATTACATTTAATATCTTTTCAGTGACTACATTCAAGAGTTTACTAGAGAAGTTCTTAGAATGGCGCAAAATCTATGGTTGGTATGATGATCCTGTAAACCCGCAACATCGTGTGCGTTTCGATACACCGTACTTGCGTGATCCTATTCAATATGATATGAATCTTTTACCCAAAGAAGATTTCATGCCTTATATGTACGAAGCATTAGAATACATGAAGGATAATACAGACGACAAACGCAGTGACGCATTTAGTTCAATGGAATACGAGAAGTTTAAGCGTGTAGTAGATTACATGGCAGAAACAAATTATTCCGAAGAAAAGCTAATTCAAGGTCGCCGCGATTTTTATAACTGGTTCAACGAATTAGACGAAAGACGAGATGCGGACATGCTTAGTGTGTTCCCTGAATATACTAAGTTCTATCGCTTGTGCCAAGAAGTAAACATACTAAACCCATTATGATAATTACACCTGAAAAAAAGAATGAACTTCTAAATGAAAGTAAATCTTTCTGTATGGTGCCATGGGTCCATACGCACATCACACCATTGGGTGTAGCTTTACCTTGTTGTATCGGTAATCAGCGTCATCCAGTGGGTAACGCAAACGATAGCTCGTTGTTAGAGCTAGTAAACTCAGAAGGCATGTGTGACCTGCGCCGTGATATGTTAGATGGGGAAATGAATCCTGCTTGTTCGGCTTGTCACCGACATGAAGAACAAGGTATCAGTTCATTCCGTACTACTAGCAACGAGATGTTCAAGCAATATTTCGATGAGTCAATGACTCATACTGACATAAGTGGTAAAATAGTCAACTTCAAAATGCGTTACTTTGATATTCGGTTGAGTAATATTTGTAACATGAAATGCCGTACGTGTAACAGCCACTATAGTAGCTTATGGGAACAAGAAGATGCTAAACAAGGTAGAAAAGTAATCAGTATCGAAAAAGAAAAACGGTCTGACTATCTAAAACAAATACTACAGCATGTACCATATATTGACATGGCATACTTTGCCGGTGGCGAACCCTTCATCACAGAGGAACATTATTCTATATTAGAAGAAATGATTCGCCAAAACAGAACGGACGTTGTGTTGAGATATAACACTAATCTTAGTACACTGAAATTTAAAGACAAAGACTTATTGAGCTTGTGGAAACACTTTACTAAAGGTGTGGAAGTTTATGCTAGTATAGATCATTATGGCGAACGTGCGGAGTATATTCGCCACGGTACTGACTGGGGACAGATTGAAACTAATTTCGAATTGTTGAGAAAAAATCAGGATATACAACTTCACATCAATTCTGTATTGAGTATATACAACTACGAAACTTTCGGGGATTTTTATCAATATCTTTTAGATAAACAATGGTACGACCCCAACACCCCGATTTACACTGTTTATAATATGATATCACCAGTACACATTGCGGCTCTAGCATTGCCTGAACATCATAAAGTAAGAGGCAAAGAGAATATCCAACGAGCAGTAGACAGAATGGTGTCACTTGGTTTTACTAACCAAGTCACGCAGTTAACTGATGCTATGAATTGGGTGACTAGCGACAATACTTGGGAACAACACAAAGATTTGTTCCGTGAAGAAGTTGCTAGACTAGATAGTATTCGTGGTGAAAGTTTTGTGAAAGTATTCCCTGAATTAGCGGACTTATTAAATGACTAAAAAAGAAATAAACAAGGATGTTATTTGCCTGATGCCGTGGATACACATGCACATATGGCCTAATGGAAATACTTTTCCTTGCTGTATGAGTGACACTGACCATGTGTTTGGTAATGTCTATAAAGAAAAAATCGTTGAATTGATAAACAATGATGCGTATAAAAAGATACGCACACAGATGTTGAACGGTGAAAAGCCGGAAGCATGTCAACGGTGTTATGAATTAGAAACAAGTGCTGATAGCTGGACATTACGCAAGAATAGTCTAACTAGTTTCAAACACCACATGCCTTTGATTGAACAGACTAATGAAGACGGTTCAATCAATGATTTTAAAATGCGTTACATGGATATTAGATTTAGTAATCTCTGTAACATGCGTTGTAGAACATGCGGTCCCGAGTTGAGCAGTTCATGGTATGATGACCAAGTCAAGATGTTCCCTGATTATGATCGTCCTAAGTTTATTGACTTAAAGACTAATCCTAACTTTATGAATGATCTAAAACCACATTTAGATACAATCGAAGAAGTATATTTCGCTGGTGGTGAAGCACTCATTACACCGCAACATTATGAAATACTAGACTACTGGTTAGAAACTGGAAAGACTGACGTTAAGTTGCGCTACACTTCTAACTTTAGTGGATTGAAATACAAAGATAAAAGCATTCTTGATTATTGGAAATACTTTAAAGACGTTAGAGTAGCTGCCAGTTTAGATACATTCGGTGAGAAGGCAGAGTACGCACGTAAAGGAACTGATTGGGAACGCATTGTTGCTAACAGAAAAACAATGATTGAGCATTGCCCAAATGTATACTTTGAAATCACTCCAACTGTCAGTATTTTCAGCGTACACAGCTTATATGAATTTCATCGTTCATGGGTAGAAGAAGGTCTATTAGATATCAATAACGTACGGGTCAACATTCTGACACATCCTAGATATTTTTCAATAACTTTGTTACCAGAAGAGTACAAACAACGCCTTCAAGGGTTGTATAATGTATACATCCAATGGCTAACTGACAACAAAGCACAACCTCAGGTTATTCATGCTGTAAAAGGCATAGTAGACTACATGAATAGTGCGGATCATAGTCATCTTATACCCGAATTCAAATTACAAATACAAACCATAGATCAAGTACGAAACGAAAGATTCGCCGATATATACCCTGAATTAGAGAACATATGAACAACGACAACATCCCAGATCACATCAAATACGCAGTACCAGAAGTACCCGCTAGCGTAGCAAAGAACAAAAGAATCGATTGGCTAGCGTATAAGCTAAAGAATTTTTGTTTGTTACCGTGGCTTAACTTGAATACTAACCCTAATGGTTTTATTAAGTTATGTTGTAACATTCAAGTAGATCATTACGTTGCGAAAGACGGTAAGCCATTCAACATGGGATACCATGACATTGAAGAAATATGGAATAGCGCATACATGGACAATGTACGCAGACTACATAGACAAAACAATGGTTCAGGAGAGTGTACTGAATGCTATAAGATAGAGAGAATTTCAGGGCACAGTCCTCGCATGGGTCAAAACGTAATGTGGTTAGGCAAGAAAGAACAGGATGAAGAATTGTCTGATTTCTTAGCTAATGTATCACAAGAAGAATTGTATGCTTACTTAGATCAATTACCGGTGAGCCTAGAGTTGCGTCTCGGTAACAAATGTAATTTGAAATGTATTACATGCTGGGGTATGAGCAGTTCATTGGTTCAAACTGAACGTCTTGACATAATCAACAAAGGTACATTAAAAGAATACAATCTAAATTGGTTGGATCACAAGTGGAGAGAAGAAACTGAAGTTGTAGAAAAAACAGAGCTTACCGAATGGTATGAAACTGACATGTTCTATGAGAACTTTAGAAAAATGGCACCTCGTTTGAAGCGTTTGTATACCACAGGAGGTGAACCTACTGTTATCAAAGCTAACTATCGAGCACTTGAGATGTTGCTTGAAGCAGGCAATAAAACTTGTTCTATCGAATTTACTAGTAACATGACAACATGGAACCCTAAGTTCTATGATGCGTTGAGTCAATTTGAAAATGTAGAAATTCAGATGAGTATTGACGGTGTTGATGAGGTCGGAGAGTACATTAGATACCCTAGCGACTTTTCTACAGTCAGAGAAAACATTTTTAAAGCAGTTGAAATGGCTAGCAAGAATCCTAAATGGAGAATCAAGAGCTATACTGTATTACAGGCTTTGAATTACAAAGAATTGACTCCTGTATGGGACTTGATTAACGAAGCCGCAACAAAGTACGACAAACATATTGATTGGTGGCCAATCACATTGTCTAGTCCGGCTCATTTGTCATTATCAACTGTTCCATTAGAAGAACGTTTAGAGTACTTACCAACAGCATTGGAGTACGCAAAGAACTTTGATAACCCTTCGAAGCCATTCTGCTTGAGTAAAGATACAATTGAAACTTATACTGACAGCTTGCGCAACATTCCTTTTGATGCGTCACTACAAAAGCGTTTCAACGACTACATAAAGTTCCTGGATGATTTCAGAAAGAATAACAATGGATAAACTTATTGAAATCAAGCCCATGTATGAGCCATATGTTAACATCACGTGGCAAGTAAATGACTTTTGTAACTTTAAGTGTAAGTACTGTAACCCGGGTAATTGGGCAGGCCTAGGCGAGAAGCATGATACTCCAGAAGATTTTAATGCCATTATTAATAACATGGAGAAAATTATTAGTCACTATGAGAGCAAAGGTACAAAGGGATACAAGTTCTTCTTTAGTGGCGGCGAACCTACAGTTTGGGAACACCTTATCCCACTCATTGAGTGGTTGAAGAAACGCATAGATGATCCTCATATTGCTATCAACACTAATCTAAGTAGAAGCACAAAATGGTGGCAAGAACATTATCATTTGTTTCATGATGTGGTTGCTAGCTTTCACATTGACTTTGCTAACAAAGACAGGTATCTCACTAACTTAGAATTCCTACAAGATAAAGTTAATTATCTATGTAGCAGAATGATGATGCAGGAAGATAGGTTCGATGAAGTAGTTACCTTCGGTGAGCACGTAATGTCTACACTGAAAAACTACAACTTAGAATGGGTTCCTTTGTTCACTACAATATCAACTGACGTAGCACCATGGGATTATTCTGAACCTAGAATGCACGAGTTTTTCAAGACGCATACATTTGAATCAAAAACTACCATTCAGAAACCTAGTGGAAGCAAATGGAAATGTGTAAGTAAAGAAGTCTACGCATCAGGTAATGAAATGCCATTGAATGGTAATCGAATTGTAGCAGAGCGTAGAAACTTCTTTAATGGCTGGACTTGTAACGTAGACGAATCATTGTTCATCAACAGCGCTGGTACTACTACTGCCGCCAGCTGTGGACAAGGTCCTAGTCTAGGAAATATATATAACAACATACAACTATTGTCTAATCCAGTTGTATGTAGAAAATTACAATGTACTTGTGGTACTGATATTATTATAACTAAGAAAGCACCAAATGTCTGACGAAAAAGACTTATATTGTTCATTAGCATCTAACTCAATTAGCTTCGGTCCGCACGGCGGCAGTAGACCATGCTGTGCTGTAGATACATACTTTTGGTCCGAGATTAAAAATAGATTTCCGCAGTTTGATAACAAAGTCGTGCGTTGGTTCAACAACAAAGATATAGTGAAACTGCGAACAGATTTGTTGAACAACAAATGGAATCCTATTTGTAACATGTGTAGGACTAGAGAACAGCACGGGCAACCTAGTACTAGACAAATCTTCAATCACACGTTAGGAAAGATTGAAGAAGAAACCGGTCGCAGTTGGAGAACAGACACAGCAGTAATTCCTAGCTTAGATAATATATTTTTGCTGGATATTACAGTAGGTAACAAGTGTAATAGTGCTTGCTTGATGTGTAATGGTTCTGCTAGTTCGCTGTGGGCTAAAGAGCAAGAAGATATTACCGGCTTTAAATGGGAAGGTCCTGATCTTAATTGGTTCAGTGAAGAACACATCCCTGAATTGATTGACCATTTGCCTAACTTAAAAGCAATACAGTTTGCCGGTGGCGAACCCACAATCAGTGACCCGCACACGTTTTTATTGAAGCGTTTGATTGAGCAAGGCCGATCTAAAGATATTACACTAGGATATGTCACTAACTTAACCGGAGTCAGTGATGAATTGCTAGATTTGTGGGATCAATTTAGCACTAAACACATCACGGTTAGTATCGATGGTGTCGGTAAAGTTAATGAGTATCAACGTTACCCCTTCACATGGAAAAAGGTAGTCAATCAACTTGAACAAGTAAAATCCATTTCTAAAGAGAAGGGAAATTATAATATCGGGTTAAGTCATACTGTTACCTCTTTGAATATACTAAACTTCAGTGAACTCGTTAAATGGTGGGAAACACAAGTCAATGATGGGTGTGGAATTTTGACCAGTCTGCCACACGTTCAATGTGTAACTAATCCGGCTTATCTAGATCCAGTATATATGCCTAAAGAAATGAAACAAGATGTACGCACAATGTTAGACGATTTAGAGAAGTATCTAGAAGCAAATAATTTAAAGTCTAAATACATTTCGGCAATAGATAATATTAGAACCAATGTGTTAGATAAAGAAGTTGACGAATTAGTTCGTAAAGAACAGTGGAACAACCTAAGAAATTTCATCGAGCCGTTAGATTCATACAGAAGCAGAAACATTATCGACTATTTGCCGTATATGGAAAAGTATTGGAAGTTTGAATGAAAATAGTTGGATTCGGTGATAGCTTTATAGTTCGCGGTGACGGAATACTCAAAACTTACTTAGACAAAGCGGCAGAGAAATTGAATGCCACTGTTGATTATATGGGTGAGTCAGGAACCGGCCCCTGGAAAGCACTTATTAATTTTTATAATTACCCGAATAAAAAGGATGTTGATGTAGTTGTATTTGCTTGGTCAGATAAAGCACGATTATATCACCCATCAGTAAAACCTATATGCCCTACTACAGTTGATGATCCGGATTTAGTTGAGGGATATCAACAAAATAAATCAGTATGGAAAGCTGCCAAACAATATTATTCGTATCTATATGACGATCAAAAAACGACATTTGAAATTAAAGGCATGTGTCATTTAATAGATGAAATGTCTCTTAATTATCCAAATATAAAGTTTATTCATATGTTTTGTTATGCTGACAACAGGACACCCGGCTATTCTATGTATGAGAAAAACAATGTACACAAACTAGAATATATCTATACATTCAAAAATGGTATTAATGTTAGACCGGCTCTAATGACACTATCATATAACGATCAATGGCCCGCAGATTTTCGAAAAGAAAAAAGAGCATGTCACATGACAGATAAAATGCACGATGTATTATCAGAATCAATATATAAAGCTATCACTAACTACAATCCGGGTGAAATTATAAACACTAAATTACCATGACCATATTAAACAGAGAAAGATACCCTTACATTGTAACTCAGATTCCCGGAGTACAACGACCTTCTGGAATCGAATACAGAGATACTGCCTTTGTATGGGCCGCAAGAAATTTTAATGATGGAAATGATTATTGGTATTGCGAAATATTCCATGGTGATGCGTTTGCTGTATTCGATATTAACACGATCATTCCACCTAACATTCTACATAGAATAAAATCAGATCAAAAAACGTTTTTATATATCTGTAATAGTCACGAAGCCTTTTTAGATATAGTAAAGCCATTATACGAAACACTAGTATTCAAAGAGAACATACCTCCCAATAAGATAGTCATTTCTAACGAGGCAGCCGACTTACACGTGGAAGTTAAAAAATATGCTGATTCTAAAAATGTAGGTTATATGAATGTAGAATGGATATTAGAGTTCGAAGCCGCAATGGGTATTGAATCGGTGGCACAACGATTACCTCAAGTATCAGTGTTAGATGAAAATAGAACGTATACGAAAAGATTTTTGAATTTTAATCGCAGGTGGAGACTACATAGACCGGCGTTAGTCGCATTAATGAAAGCATTAAACATTTTAGACAAGGGATATGTAAGTTTAGGTGACAGTGATGATAATGAAAACTGGCAAAAGGTGTTCCCCTACATAAAAAATCATCATGCGTCACATCCTGAATTGTCAGCATTATATCAAAATGCTGAACAGGATATTATGAATCTGCCACCCTTGTATCTGGATTTCACGGACTTAAAAACTAATAGACCTCACATCGAACCAGAAACAAAATACCTATATGATGAAACGTTATTCAGTATAGTTAACGAAACTACATTCTACACTGATTGGTGGTTTAATTCTGCTAGATTTTTAAGCGAAAAAACGTTCAAGCCAGTGGCATATGGACATCCGTTTATATTAGTTAGTGTGCCCAATTCACTAGCATTGTTCCGAGAACTCGGATATAAGTCATTCCATCCATTTATCGATGAATCATATGATACTGAACTGAATGATTTTGAAAGACTATTAAAAATTGGAAAAGAAATTAAACGTCTATCAGAGATGAATGACGAGCAAGTAAAAGAATTCATTCGAAATATAAAACCAATCGCAGAGTTTAATCAAAAGGTCTTAGTATCCAAGACACAAGATAGAAGAACAATGCATCAACATATAACACACAAAACATTATGATTTTAGAACCAAACGCAATAGATTATTCAAAAATTAAACGAGTGTTTGTATTCGGTTGTAGTTTCACTGGATACAAATGGCCTACTTGGGCTGATGTATTACGAACTCAAATGCCCAACGCAGAGTATTATAATGTAGGACGTAGTGGAGCGGGTAATACATATATTGCTTCAAACTATTCAGCTTATGACAAAAAATATAAGTTTAATGAGTTTGACTTGATATTAGTTATGTGGTCTACATTTATGCGTGAGGATAAGTACATTAAAAAATGTTGGGTAACACCCGGCAATATCTTTACACAAGGTATATACCCCGAAGAATACGTAGAGAAATACTCAGATACCCGCGGATATTTAATTAGAGATTTAGCCTTGATAGATTTAACAACACAGGCAATGGAAAGTTCTAAAGCGTCCTGTATTAATTTAATGAGTGTACCTGCCGATCACCAGGCACTAGAAGATAATAGTGATGTGCTATCACTGTATTCTGACTTAATAAATAAGTTCCCTAAAACATTACTTGAAATAATGGGAGGACAATGGATATATGGTCACAACTATTACGACCCTCATTATGATAAATCTACTAAGAAAAAGACAATAGCAGATAATCCAGAACCAAACTTTGAAGATTATCACCCAAATACTCGGGACTATTACCAGTACCTCAATAAACTAGGTTTTGTGTTAAATGATAACGCACGTAAGTTTGCAGAAGATTCGTACAACACATATCTGAATAGAAAACACGTAGACCAATTCAACTATGTTCAAGAGGTCAATAATTACAAATCAATGGAAATATTGTGATTACCAAAAGCACTAGTAAATAAACACATGACTAGAAAATTGTGTGTTGCTGGATGTAGCTTTAGTGATTATACACACGTAGACCGGGTATACGGTGAGTACCTAGCAGACAACCTACAGTTGCAGTATGTACATGAGGCAGCTGGTTGCGGAAGTAATTGGCGAATATGGCGTAGAGTTGTAGGTAACGTACTAAACGGCGTAATATGTCCTGATGATATTGTCATAATACAATACACTAATCCAGAACGCAGAGAATTTTTTAGTAAAAACAAACCGTTCAATCATGTAGTTGATCCTTGCATCAAGATAAGAACCGTAGAGCCTTATGATGACGGGTCATTGATACGTTATAAATATAACAGTCACACATGGCAAGACTATGATAATGAAAATGACTTTTTCAAGGCATATGAAGATAATCACATTTCCATAACTTATGAGCGTGAACTGTTCAATGTTCATCACGAAATGTTTCAATCTTTTATGAAAGAAAGAAATATCAATGTCATATTCATACATGGTAGATACATAAAAAATAACAAGATAAACATATCTTATAATGAAAAATATAAGCCATATGTATTCAATGAAGATTTGGTAGTGATGATGACTGATGATTATCGGTTGTTACCGGATGATCTTGGGCATATGAGTGAACAGGGACATAAAAAATTTAGTGAGTTGTTATACGACCACATTAAAAATATAAATTTAATTTGAGAGAACTATGAAAAGAGTAGCAATGATTGGGGTAGGTAAGTTAGGTCAAGACTGCGGTGAAGTCATGGCAGAACATTATGAAGTATCTGGGTATGATATAGAACCCAGAAATCCCGGATTTCATATGGCATCTTCTATTGAAGATGCAGTAACAGGTAGAGATATTATTTTCATTGCGGCACCTACTCCGCATGATCCTATATATGGTGGTGAAACCCCTACTAGTCATCTACCCAATAAAGACTTTGACTATACAATCGTCAAAGGCATTTTAGAAGAAGTTAACAAGTATGTTAATAAGAGTCAATTAGTTGTTCTCATTAGTACCGTGTTACCCGGAACAGTACGCTCTTTATTATATCCCTGTATAACCAATGCTAGATTCATTTATAATCCTTATTTGATTGCTATGGGCACTGTCAAGTGGGACATGGTAAACCCTGAAATGGTCATCATTGGCACAGAAGATGGTAGCATTACAGGAGATGCCCGTGAACTAATTGATTTTTATAACGTTTTCATGGAGAACGATCCTAGATACGAAGTCGGCACATGGGACGAAGCAGAATCCATTAAAATTTTCTATAATACATTTATTAGTACAAAACTAGCGTTAGTTAACATGATTCAAGATGTTGCTGAAACTAACGGAAATATCAATGTTGACGTAGTTACTAATGCGTTAGCTAAGTCAACACATAGAATTATGGGACCTGCTTACATGAAGGCTGGGTTAGGGGATGCCGGAGCATGTCATCCTAGAGATAATATTGCGTTGAGATACTTAGCAGAACGTTTAGATTTAGGTTATGATTTGTTTGATGCTATCATGACAGCTAGAGAAGCACAAGCAGAACGTATGGCATTGAAATGTTTAGAAAGCGGGAAGAACATAACAATCATAGGAAAAGCATATAAACCAGCAGTACCATATACAAACGGCAGTGCTAGTATGCTTGTCGGTCACTACATTGAAAAACACGGCGGAACTGTAAATTATTTTGACGTTCACACCGGCGATTTAGATTTGAAATCTGACTGGACACATGTGTATCTGATTGGGTATTGGGAAGAGTATGTCGAACATTTATTACTGCCCCCGCATGCTACTGTAATAGATCCTTGGAGAAAGATGTCAACGGATCAACATAAAGGTACAATTGTATACTACGGCGATACCAGAAAAAAAAAGGTATAAACACACTTGGTCCGATGAGTGACGAGTGGTACGTTAGTATAAAACACTCATGTGAACTTGTTTGGCCAGAGATAGAAAAATACGAAAACATAATTCACTACCTATACGCCTCTACTCATTCCACTTATACTATTCAATACAGGCTACCTGAAGATATAGTAGAAGAAATCAGAGAGGCGTTGTCACGGGGTAAGAAGAAGTTTGTGTTCTACAATAGTCCCGAAACTATAATAGATTTACTAGTACACAAAATTCAAATGGTAGTAGAAATGATGCTGGATCTAGACCCTTCTGATTTTATTTTTACTACAGCCGCACCCCATGGTCAAGAATGCTATGATAAAATGGCAGACAGATTAAATTGGACTAGAAGATTTACTGTGCTATCCGGAGATCACTTTGAACAAGTTGTTCAGCATAGCATGAAGCCAATCATTCCCTATATAGGAATGTACGAAGTAAAAAAGAAAAAAAAGAAATTTCTTTGTTTCAATAAAGTCCATAGATTACACAGAGCCAAATTACTTGCTGACATGTATAAGGCAAATCTAGTTCAAGAGGGTTATTATTCTTTTCAGGGAGGTAGTCCTGATTGGCTAGAACAATACAAAAATTATAAATTTGAGAATAGAGAAAATGATGATTTTGTAGATGTTCTAGTAGAACACGAAGATGAATTTCCATTAGTGTTAAACATAACAAAAGAAAGACATAACCCCATTGATCTACTTCCGGAAGATATAGACTACCACCGCGAAAGTTATTTCAGCATAATAACAGAAACTATATTCTACGGAAATCACAATGAAGGTATGACATTGTATAGAAATGAAGATACCTTGTTTATAAGCGAAAAAACCTACAAGGCGATAGCATTCAAGCATCCATTTTTGATATTCGGGTGTCCTGGAACATTGGCGCACTTACACAAAGCTGGTTACAAGACTTTTCACCCATACATTGATGAACGGTATGACAGCGAACGGGATGACCAAAAGAGATACGATATGTTAGTATCCGAAATAAAAAGACTGTGTACTATGTCAGAATCAGAGTGGTTGGACTGGCAAACCAATATAAAGATGACGATAGAACATAACTATATGGTTTTACGAAACAGACAATCATTCCATCAAACCAAAAACATTGATAAATTGTTTCAATGACGTTATACTATTAAATAGTAGAATAGGAGCAAAATTTGTACTCAGAATTTCAAAAATTGTCTAAAGAGGCAAAATTACCAGAAAAGCCATCAGAGGATATGGCAGATGCCCGTCACACCCGGATGATGGAGGCAATAGCACCTTATGCTAAAACCAGTGTTCAAAAGAACGTAACTAACGTAGACCTTTCATACAAGCATAGAAATACTAAATTAATGTTGATTCTCATGCCTGAATGGGCACCAGAATTTCCACCGTTTAATATTGCTAGATTAACCGCAGTAGCAAAGAGTGCCGGATATGAAACATCGGCATTAGACCTTAATGTCAAGGCATACCGTGCGTTGCGAAGCAAGGTTCAATCCAAAGAACTAGACTTTGATCCATGGGACGGCGCGCGTGAGTGGAAGTGGCTAGAAAGCACATACTACACTGAAATTCACCCACATGTAGAACCTATCTTCCGAAAATACATCGAAGAAATTAAAAAGAATCCACCTGACGTAGTTGGCTTTAGTATGTATTATTGTAACGAAGCTCCAGTTACATGGATGGCAAAAGAATTAAAGAAAGAAATACCAGGTATTAAAATTGCTATCGGTGGTAGTAATATTCACAATCAGGTTATGCAGTTTCAAAATCGTGAAGAATTTGACTATGTAGTTAACGGTGAAGGTGAAGCACTTCTGTTAGAAATCTTAGAAGAAATTGAATCGGGTAAAGTTTACGATACAACGCAGTTGAGATTTCAACCAGAAAGTCAGCGTATTAACTTGAACAATATGCCGCTTCCTGACTATAGTTCATTTGACTTCAACGATTACAATTATCCTAACGGTGTATGTAGTGAACTAAGTCGTGGTTGTACGGCTAAATGTACATTCTGTGAAGAAACTCACTTCTGGAAATATCGTCAGCGCATGGCTACCGATATCTTGACGGAAGTTGAAACTCTATATTATGAGCGTGGCACTGATGTATTCTGGTTCATTGATAGTTTAGTCAACGGTAACTTGAACGAGCTACGAGCCTTCTGTAAAGGTGTCATTGCTAAAGACTTGAAAATCAAGTGGACAGGTTATAGTCGTTGTGATGGTAGAATGGACTATGACTTTTACAAAGACTTAGCTGATTCAGGATGTTTGTTTTTAAATTATGGTGTTGAGTCGGGCTCACAAAAAGTACTAGATGACATGGTCAAGGGTGTATCTATTGCTGAGATGGAACAGAACTTCCGTGATGGTAAGAAGACTGGAGTCATGGCATTCACAAACTGGATGGTAGGCTTCCCTACAGAAGAATATCAAGACTTTGCGGATACAATTACTTTCTTGTGGCGTAACAAAGACAACGGTATCATTAACATCGCCGCTGGTTTCGGATTTGGCTTGGGTATGACAAGTATTGTTGGTCAGAACCCTGCTAGATTCAATGTGTTGGATCACAAATATCTAGGCAATTGGATCACTAAAGATTTCAAATTATCAAAATTACACGTGTTGATGCGAATGAAGATGTTTGCTATCTTCCTTCAACAACTAGTAACTGAGTCTCATGTTGTAATACCTAACAGACCAAATCTTCCTAAATTCCACTACAAGATCGAATACAATGATCCTAATAAGTTGAATGACATTGAGTATGAACGATTCGATTATCATATCATCAAACCAAACATTGGTCCATTCGCTGATAACTTAATGAATGAAATGTTTGTGTTGTTTAGAATGTTGTGGCGCTGCCGTGGTGGGTTCAAAGCTACTGTCATATTTGATGAAGAATTGGATATGCGTGAGTGGGGAGACCGCAATGCTGGACCAATGAACAGCGAACATGTGTTTGAAATCGATGATGCTGGTAACTGGAAAGCTAAATTCTGGGTTCAGTTTAAGCAACCACCTAGAGACTTGAATCCCGATGATCCGTTCGGTCCAAGAACTCCGTTCTTTGCTCAAGATTATTCTAGAACTAATTTGAACACTGCTACTCGTGCTAGAAAGTTTGCTAAACCATCATGGGGCGATGAAGGTCGTAACCATGAAGAATTTATGGCATTGTTAGAAGAAGAAAGAATGTTGAACGAAACAATCGACTTCTCGTTTGAACATGCTTGGGAAGGCGACGGCTACTGGGGTGACAGCAAGCAATATGAAATCGCAGTTCCTAACAAGAGTATTGCTGATTCAGATATCCCGACTAGTACTGCCCCTGAATTACCCGCCGAGGCAGTGGTTACATTTCATAGGACAAAACCATAATGTTTATTATCAGATTCTTTCAAAATTTAATTCGTGAGTACAAGTACCGCAAACGACTCAAAGAACTAAAGAAACGTGACCCGTTTATATATTAATGGATAACAAAGTACGTGAATTTGAATATGAGGTGTCTAATTTTTTTAGCGCACCTTATGCCATTGCCACTGATTGCTGTACACATGCTATTGAATTGTGTCTACGTTTGACTAAACACAATAATGTAACGTGCCCAACTAACACTTATCTCAGTGTTCCTATGACTTTTGAGAAATTAGGATTGAACTGGGCATTCTTCCATCAATATTGGAAAGATTACTACTATATAGGCAATACTAATATCATTGACGCCGCAGTATATTGGAAAGAAGATGGATACATACCAAACACAATGATGTGCCTCAGCTTTCAGTTTAAAAAACATCTTAATATAGGTCGTGGTGGGATGATTCTACTAGACAACCACGAGCAATATGAGCAATTATTGAAGATGCGATATGACGGTAGAGAAGATGATATACCATGGGCAGACCAGGATATAAATACACTGGGATATCACTATTACATGACACCTGAAATGGCACAGATCGGTTTAGATAAACTAAAAGTTGCTAGAAATACTAAGCCTAAACTTTGGTCATGGGAGAATTATCCTGATATATCTAAAATGAAAGTGTTTAATGCTAAGTAAAAATGAGTGGGATCCGTTGAAGGCTGTCATAGTGGGGGTAGCAGACGATGCTACCATTCCTACTGTAGATGACAGCTTGCGTATGGTTAATTATGCTGACAAGAAAGATGTTAGTACTATACCTTCGGGTCCCTACCCTCAACAAGTTGTCGATGAAGCTAATGAAGATTTAGAAAGATTCGCATCTTTTCTAACGTCATGTGATGTAGAAGTAATGCGTCCTGATAAAAGAGTCAAGCCGGCTTACTATAACTACTGTCCGCGAGACACAGTTTTAGTTCACGATGACATGATATTGGCATCCCCTAATCCCATTTCTGCTAGGGCGAATGAGTACTTGGCTATGGTATCAGAGTTAAGTCGTTTTGCTCCTGTAAAGATAGCACAAACTAACCGTAATGGATTATACAACAGTGAATGTTTAGGTAATCCTGACGTATTGGCATTGAACGAGACTAGTCCTTCATTCGATGCTGCCAACATTCTTAGAGATAATGACAATCTTTATTATCTAGTAAGTAATAGCGGCAATAAAAAAGGCGCTGAGTATCTACAAGAATTACACCCATCTAAGAAAGTATGGACTATCGAAGGTGTATATAGTTACATGCACTTAGATAGCACGATTGCGTTATTGCGTGAAGGATTGATGTTATTGAATCCATCACGAATCAAGTCAATAGAACAACTACCTAAACCATTACAATCTTGGGATGTTATATGGGCACCTGAGCCAGTAGACATAGGACACTATCCTGGCTATTGTAATGCTAGTACATGGGTTAGTGTTAACTTGTTTAGTGTCAATCCTAATTTAGCAGTGGTCGAAGAACACCAAACTCCATTACAAAAAGAATTAGAAAAACACAACATACAAGTTGAAATGATGCCAATGAGACATGCTAGAACGTTAGGTGGATGTTTTCATTGTGTCACATTAGACGTACTGAGAGACCATAAATAATGAATACAAGCAGAGAACAATGGTCAAGAGGATACATTAATCCTTTTTGGCAAGATGATTATAAGTCACTAGATTATTTTAGAATGCCTGCCCCGGAGTCAGACGTTGTAGAATGGAGAGGCCGAGGATACGACAAAGGTATCAACTTCACCGGCAAAGCATATGATAATTCAAATCCTATGCCAGACTGGACAGAGAGATTTAAAAATATTTTTCAACTGTCAAACATGTCTTTTACGTTCTATAAAATGGAAACTCTTGACATTATGCCAGTACATTACGATGCATTCAGTAAGTATACGCAGATGAATGAATGTGAGTTTATGGACGTTCGTAGAGTGCTGATTATGTTAGAAGATTGGAAGCCTGGTCATTATTTTGAAATAGCCGGTCAAGGATTCACTAACTGGAAAGCCGGAGACTGGTTCATGTGGAGAGGTGATGTACATCATAGCTCAGCCAACATAGGTATAGAAGATAGGTATACTTTACAAATTACAGGCATAGACTATGCTATCGCAGACAACTGGCAACACCTACATTGGTTGAACTTTACTGATTTACCCACTAAGCGAGATACCGCAAAATCAGCAAGGATTCAAGAACTTGACAAATTAATTAATGGAAATAAAGGAAATCCATATTTTATATATTTCTATAATGGTCAAATACACGATTTGGAAAACATCAAACATAGTATGGAAGTAGCAGATCAGTTGAACCGTACTGGGGTTGACATTTACTTGTACGAACCACTATGTAGTTACGATGAAATTGGTCCACAATACTATGCTCCATTAGGTAACAAGATGAGTATGCAATTTTATTCCGAATTTACTGATGACCTGTTGAATGACCGGACTAGATTCAAAGCAGTAGAGTTAGATAGTATTGAAAAGTACATTAGAAACAATAATCTCACTAAAGTAAGAGTGCACACATGTGATTATCAAGTCGAGAAGTACTACACCGCATACGAAGATATTATGGAAATTGATACCTTCGATTTGTTCTTACGGGCATTTGATGTTGCTGAGTTTGAGCAATTAAACGAGGATGATACGTTAAATCAATTCAACAAAAAATTTGTGTGTATGAATTGGAGATGGACACCGCATCGTCAATTGATAGCGGCTTACCTTGCTGCCAAAGATGATTCCTATATCTCATGGTATTTCAAAACATCACAACAAAACTTCATGATAGAACCGTGGTACAATCTAAAAGAAATTCGTGAAGAAGATGAAATTTTTTATAGCATACTATTGAAGGGTTTACGAAACCTCAAAGAAAACGGTCCTTTCTGTTTAGACTTTAAAGTAGATGACGCTGTTACTATTGGTCATCCTTATTTCAGAGAAGTACTACCAAAGTCATCTATACAAGATTGTAAACCTCAAGTAGGTCATGTAAAAATGGATGTGGTTAAAAATATATATAATGATGTATTTTGTGATATTGTAACTGAAACAAGATTTGCGCAACCAACTGCTAATATAAGCGAAAAGACTTTGCGAGCCATCTTTTACAAAAAGCCCTTTATCATTGTAGGTCCCCCTAATTCATTGGCTTATCTGAGAGAGTTAGGATTTAAGACTTTTGGTGATAACTGGGATGAAGGATATGATTCGATTGAAAATCACAAAGATAGATTTTTCAAAGTTATAGATGTAATTAGTCACTTGGAATTAGAACCTATAGAGTCATTGAGAAGTAGATATGATTCTATGACAGAGGTATTAGAATATAACAGAAATCATCTACTCGATTTATTACGTAAAGATAAACAATGAATTACATAGGTATTAGCGCAGGCTTTCATGATGCCGCCGTGAGTGTAGTCAATAATCAAGGTGATATACTATTTGCTAGTCATAGCGAACGATATAGTAAGAATAAGCACGACAAGTATTTGTGCTTGGACATTATCAAAGATGCTATACATTATTGTGACGATGAATGGGAAGTTCATTATTACGAAAAGCCATTGATGAAATATCTAAGACAATTGTGGGCAGGAGAAAAACCCTCATTGTCTAATCTTAGCGTAAAAAACATTATCGGCATGCCTTATATAAAAGAGTTAGGTGTTAGTAAAGTACATACTCATAATCATCATTTAAGTCATGCCGCGGCCGGCTTTCAAACTAGCCCGTACAATGATGCTACTGTAGTAGTCATTGATGCTATTGGTGAATTCGATACTATAACGATATGGCATGCTGAGTATGACAAGTACGGTAAGGCACAGTATAAAAAGCTATGGAGTAAAAAATATCCAAATAGTATAGGACTGTTCTATTCGGCAATGACTAAACGAGTAGGATTAAGACCATTAGACGAAGAATATATTCTTATGGGTATGGCGGCATACGGTGAGCCCAAATATGTCAAAGAAATGATGACATTAGTTTCAGATTCTGTTAATATAGAGTTTAATGAGAATCTACATATAGGTGTAGCAGATACATTCTTACCAAATGCTGATCCAATGGACATCGCAAGTAGCGCACAGCACTTAGTAGAATGGTTCATTAAAATGGTAATGGCTAAAGCAAGAGAAGTAGGTCACAGCAAAAACTTAGTTTACAGCGGTGGTGTTGCTTTGAATTGTTTAGCGAACAGACTATTAGGGAGTTACTTTGAAAATATTTGGATTATGCCTAACCCGGGTGATGCGGGAAGTAGTCTGGGAGCGGCTGCTCTTGGGTACGGTAAAAAACTTAATTGGGTTGATAGTTACCTCGGTCATGATATTAGCGGGGATTACCCTACCAATCGTATTCTTGATTGCTTACTTACCGATAAAATTGTTGGTGTGGCTAGTGGAAGAGCTGAGTTCGGACCCAGAGCTTTGGGCCAGCGCAGTTTATTGGCAGACCCACGAGGACAAGAAATAAAGGATAAAGTTAATGAAATTAAACGTAGACAAAAATTTAGACCATTCGCCCCGGTTATTCTGGAGGAGTTGGCTGATACTTACTTTGATATGCCTACTGGTTGGAATAACAGTAGGTATATGCAAGTCATCAGTCGCTGTAGGGTTCCTGACTTATTTCCTGCTATCGTTCATCACGACGGGACTAGTCGTGTCCAGACAGTACCGAAAGATGGATCTGGAATACGAAGCCTCCTTGAAAAATGGTATGTTTTAACTGGCTGTCCAATGCTATTGAACACTAGTTTAAACATTCGCGGAGAACCAATGGTTAACGATAGAAACGATGCTGACAGATTTGAAAATCTCTACGGCATCAAAGTTTTATCATAAGTAATTTAATGTTAAGAGATGTATTTTATTTCGGCGAGAAGCCGAACGTTCACCCCCGAGAAAAACACGCCACTAGTCTATCTGACGCAAGAAGTCAAGCGACAACAGAACACTTCTGGATCATAAACGAATTTAGTGACTATCGAAATTTCGAATGGGATTTTGATTTTGAGTTTTTACCAGACGAAGATGTATGGGCAGAACAACACAACAATGTATGGCCAAGTCAACATCAAAAAGATAGTGGTACATGGCTGTGCCCCAAAGAGTACAGTAGCATAGTAATATATCGAACTGATGTAACTCCGGTTAAAAGAAAAAACATCAAAACATCTAACTGGGTACAACTTGATACTATAGATGAATCTAAGTTCGACTATAGCTGGCATCCCGATCCAAGTGATCCTCCCTACATATACAAATGGGGATGTAAGTTTTACCCGGCGCAGATAAAACATGTACTAGAGTACCACGCAGAAGGAGCTACTACTGTCAAGTACATGAACGAGACAGTTGAGTTACTATCTAATGAATACTGGTTAGAATACTATCCTGTTGACAAAGAACATTTCGATTACACATGGAGACCTGATCCATTAGATCCTCCCTACATATACGTATGGGGCAACAAACATGTAGATGGCAAAGTAGCTCCTACTATCGAGTATCACACGCCAGGCGCAACAGAAAGAAAACATCTACCTGAGTTAGTACAGTTAGAATCTAACCCATCGAACTTTGTTCACAATGAAGATAGCTATGGTATAGATTATAGTTGGATACCTGATCCAACTAGCCCTCCTTATATCTATGTATGGGGCAATCAATGGAACAAACCAGAAGATAAAATTAGCATACAATATATTGTTGAAGGTGCTACTGAATACAAGTACATGGAAGATCGTGCTATTCGCAGACCATGTTTAGACAATTGGTTAGTTCCTGACAACTTAGACACTAGTAAGTTTGATTTTAGTTGGGAACCAAGCCCAGCAGAACCCGCGTTCATATATGAATTTGGTACACAGCATCAACAGACAGGTGGACCTAAGTACATTGTACCCGGAGCATCAAAAACTAAATTCATCGAAACACAAAAAGCAATAGCATTGCCTACGCAAACTAATTGGAAGTTGTTTGAAGATATTGATACTACTAAATTTGATTTTAGTTGGCATCCTGATGATACAGCGCCACCGTACATATATGTATGGGGTAACCAATGGAACAAGCCAGAAGATAAAACAAGTGTTCAATATATTGTTGAAGGTGCTACTGAATACAAGTATATGGAAGCACGTGCCGTGCGTAAGCCCTGTATGGATAACTGGATTCTTTCAGACAACTTAGATATCAGTAAGTTTGATTTTAGTTGGGAACCAAGTCCAGCAGAGCCGGCATTTATCTATGAATTCGGCACTCAATGGCAAAAGACAGGTGGACCTGTATATGTAGTTCAAGGAGCATCTAAGAAGAAATATATTGACATTCAAACAGCAATAGCGTTGCCTGATTCTAGTAATTACAGTGTAGCTGAATCTGTAAAAGTAGCAGAGTTTGATTTCAGTTGGCACCCTGATGCCACAGAAGAACCATACATATATGTGTTCGGTAATCAATGGTATAATGGTATAACTATGCCTACGGTAAAGTATACAGTACCTGGAGCAACACAAATTAAATTTGTTGATACTGTAGTTGCCAAGTTAGCACCTGATATGACTAACTGGTCAGTGCCTGATAATCTAGATACTAGTAAGTTTGATTTTAGTTGGATACCGGATCCTAACGACCCGTTATACATATATCAATTCGGCACTCAATGGCAAAAGACAGGCGGACCTAAGTACGTAGTGCCATATGCCACTGAGATAAAGTATGTTGATGTTCAACGTGCTAAGATACTACCTAATAAAACAAACTGGTCTACTCCTTATAATATTGACCTACAAGATTTTGATTATAGCTGGCATCCAGACGCAACAGAAGAACCCTACATATATCAATTTGGCACTCAATGGCAGGATATAGGTGGACCGCGCTATACGGCACCGAACGCAACCGAAGTAAAATATATACCTACTGATGTTATTCATGCCAAGTCAGCACCATCTATTGATAAGTGGATAGTCCCTGATGATATAGACAGGTCATTTGACTTTAGCTGGCACCCGCACCCAGAGGACCCAGACTATATCTACCAATTCGGTACTCAATGGCAAAAGACAGGTGGACCTAAGTATATTAGCGACAAGAAATATATTGATTTGTTGCCTACTAAGTTCGTAGATGGCTCTATACTACGAGCTAAAAGATTACAGTCAACAACCAACTGGGAGATACCTGATAATATTGATTCGTCATTGTTTGACTTCAGTTGGCATCCGGATGATACTGAGCCTCCCTACATTTATCAATTCGGTACTGTACTAGAAGAAATTCACTTGAAGGACGGACCTAAGTATGTCACACCCGGCAACAACGGCGAGATAATATATGCTGAAAATATCTTGTTAGAAGATGCTGTTGCCTTGCCCACTGTAGTACCTAAATATTATATCAAGACCACACTTGAAGATTTGTTAGCTGAACACAGTAAAGAAGCTTCTTTACTGTGTTCAGCTAACAAATCTTCAAGTGTGGTCTTGATATAATATTTAGGTACTACAGTGGGCAAGGCAACAGCATCTTCTAACAAGATATTTTCAGCATATATTATCTCGCCGTTGTTGCCGGGTGTGACATACTTAGGTCCGTCCTTCAAGTGAATTTCTTCTAGTACAGTACCGAATTGATAAATGTAGGGAGGCTCAGTATCATCCGGATGCCAACTGAAGTCAAACAATGACGAATCAATATTATCAGGTATCTCCCAGTTGGTTGTTGACTGTAATCTTTTAGCTCGTAGTATAGAGCCATCTACGAACTTAGTAGGCAACAAATCAATATATTTCTTGTCGCTAATATACTTAGGTCCACCTGTCTTTTGCCATTGAGTACCGAATTGGTAGATATAGTCTGGGTCCTCTGGGTGCGGGTGCCAGCTAAAGTCAAATGACCTGTCTATATCATCAGGGACTATCCACTTATCAATAGATGGTGCTGACTTGGCATGAATAACATCAGTAGGTATATATTTTACTTCGGTTGCGTTCGGTGCCGTATAGCGCGGTCCACCTATATCCTGCCATTGAGTGCCAAATTGATATATGTAGGGTTCTTCTGTTGCGTCTGGATGCCAGCTATAATCAAAATCTTGTAGGTCAATATTATAAGGAGTAGACCAGTTTGTTTTATTAGGTAGTATCTTAGCACGTTGAACATCAACATACTTTATCTCAGTGGCATATGGCACTACGTACTTAGGTCCGCCTGTCTTTTGCCATTGAGTGCCGAATTGATATATGTATAACGGGTCGTTAGGATCCGGTATCCAACTAAAATCAAACTTACTAGTATCTAGATTATCAGGCACTGACCAGTTAGTCATATCAGGTGCTAACTTGGCAACTACAGTATCAACAAATTTAATTTGTGTTGCTCCAGGTACTGTATACTTTACCGTAGGCATAGTTATACCATTATACCATTGATTACCGAACACATATATGTATGGTTCTTCTGTGGCATCAGGGTGCCAACTGAAATCAAACTCTGCTACTTTTACAGATTCAGCTACACTGTAATTACTAGAATCAGGCAACGCTATTGCTGTTTGAATGTCAATATATTTCTTCTTAGATGCTCCTTGAACTACATATACAGGTCCACCTGTCTTTTGCCATTGAGTGCCGAATTCATAGATAAATGCCGGCTCTGCTGGACTTGGTTCCCAACTAAAATCAAACTTACTGATATCTAAGTTGTCTGAAAGAATCCAGTTATCCATACAGGGCTTACGCACGGCACGTGCTTCCATATACTTGTATTCAGTAGCACCTTCAACAATATATTGAACACTTGTTTTATCTTCTGGCTTGTTCCATTGGTTACCCCATACATATATGTACGGTGGCGCTGTATCATCAGGATGCCAACTAAAATCAAATTTAGTAGTATCAATATCTTCAAACAACTTCCAATTAGTTTGCGTAGGCAATGCTATTGCTTTTTGTGTTTCGATGAATTTAGTTTTTGATGCTCCGGGTACAATGTACTTAGGTCCACCTGTCTGTTGATGCTGTGTACCAAATTCATATATGAACGCGGGTTCTGCTGGGCTTGGTTCCCAACTAAAATCAAACTTACTAGTGTCTAAGTTGTCAGGAACTAACCAATTGTCTAAACATGGTCTGCGAATAGCACGATCTTCCATGTACTTGTATTCAGTAGCACCTTCAACAATATATTGTATGCTAATTTTATCTTCTGGTTTGTTCCATTGATTGCCCCATACATAGATATAAGGAGGGCTAGTTGGATCAGGTATCCAACTATAATCTATACCATAGCTATCTTCATTGTGAACAAAGTTCGATGGGTTAGATTCTAACTGTACTAACTCAGGTAGATGTTTTCTTTCTGTTGCGCCTGGCGTGTGATACTCGATAGTAGGAGCTACTTTGCCATCTACATGTTTGTTGCCCCATACGTATATGTAGGGAGGATCTAATGGATCAGGTCTCCATGTGTAATCGAAATGTTCTTTGTCAACAGGATAGTATTCTAACCAGTATTCATTAGATAGTAACTCAACTGTCTCGTTCATGTACTTGACAGTAGTAGCTCCTTCTGCGTGGTACTCTAGTACATGTTTTATCTGCGCCGGGTAAAACTTACATCCCCATTTGTATATGTAGGGAGGATCACTTGGATCGGGATGCCAGCTATAGTCGAACTTAGATTCATCTATAGTATCAAGTTGTACCCAGTTAGATGTTTTGATGTTTTTTCTTTTAACCGGAGTTACATCAGTTCGATATATTACTATGCTACTGTACTCTTTGGGGCACAGCCATGTACCACTATCTTTTTGATGTTGACTTGGCCATACATTGTTGTGTTGTTCTGCCCATACATCTTCGTCTGGTAAAAACTCAAAATCAAAATCCCATTCGAAATTTCGATAGTCACTAAATTCGTTTATGATCCAGAAGTGTTCTGTTGTCGCTTGACTTCTTGCGTCAGATAGACTAGTGGCGTGTTTTTCTCGGGGGTGAACGTTCGGCTTCTCGCCGAAATAAAATACATCTCTTAACATTAAATTACTTATGATAAAACTTTGATGCCGTAGAGATTTTCAAATCTGTCAGCATCGTTTCTATCGTTAACCATTGGTTCTCCGCGAATGTTTAAACTAGTGTTCAATAGCATTGGACAGCCAGTTAAAACATACCATTTTTCAAGGAGGCTTCGTATTCCAGATCCATCTTTCGGTACTGTCTGGACACGACTAGTCCCGTCGTGATGAACGATAGCAGGAAATAAGTCAGGAACCCTACAGCGACTGATGACTTGCATATACCTACTGTTATTCCAACCAGTAGGCATATCAAAGTAAGTATCAGCCAACTCCTCCAGAATAACCGGGGCGAATGGTCTAAATTTTTGTCTACGTTTAATTTCATTAACTTTATCCTTTATTTCTTGTCCTCGTGGGTCTGCCAATAAACTGCGCTGGCCCAAAGCTCTGGGTCCGAACTCAGCTCTTCCACTAGCCACACCAACAATTTTATCGGTAAGTAAGCAATCAAGAATACGATTGGTAGGGTAATCCCCGCTAATATCATGACCGAGGTAACTATCAACCCAATTAAGTTTTTTACCGTACCCAAGAGCAGCCGCTCCCAGACTACTTCCCGCATCACCCGGGTTAGGCATAATCCAAATATTTTCAAAGTAACTCCCTAATAGTCTGTTCGCTAAACAATTCAAAGCAACACCACCGCTGTAAACTAAGTTTTTGCTGTGACCTACTTCTCTTGCTTTAGCCATTACCATTTTAATGAACCATTCTACTAAGTGCTGTGCGCTACTTGCGATGTCCATTGGATCAGCATTTGGTAAGAATGTATCTGCTACACCTATATGTAGATTCTCATTAAACTCTATATTAACAGAATCTGAAACTAATGTCATCATTTCTTTGACATATTTGGGCTCACCGTATGCCGCCATACCCATAAGAATATATTCTTCGTCTAATGGTCTTAATCCTACTCGTTTAGTCATTGCCGAATAGAACAGTCCTATACTATTTGGATATTTTTTACTCCATAGCTTTTTATACTGTGCCTTACCGTACTTGTCATACTCAGCATGCCATATCGTTATAGTATCGAATTCACCAATAGCATCAATGACTACTACAGTAGCATCATTGTACGGGCTAGTTTGAAAGCCGGCCGCGGCATGACTTAAATGATGATTATGAGTATGTACTTTACTAACACCTAACTCTTTTATATAAGGCATGCCGATAATGTTTTTTACGCTAAGATTAGACAATGAGGGTTTTTCTCCTGCCCACAATTGTCTTAGATATTTCATCAATGGCTTTTCGTAATAATGAACTTCCCATTCATCGTCACAATAATGTATAGCATCTTTGATAATGTCCAAGCACAAATACTTGTCGTGCTTATTCTTACTATATCGTTCGCTATGACTAGCAAATAGTATATCACCTTGATTATTGACTACACTCACGGCGGCATCATGAAAGCCTGCGCTAATACCTATGTAATTCATTGTTTATCTTTACGTAATAAATCGAGTAGATGATTTCTGTTATATTCTAATACCTCTGTCATAGAATCATATCTACTTCTCAATGACTCTATAGGTTCTAATTCCAAGTGACTAATTACATCTATAACTTTGAAAAATCTATCTTTGTGATTTTCAATCGAATCATATCCTTCATCCCAGTTATCACCAAAAGTCTTAAATCCTAACTCTCTCAGATAAGCCAATGAATTAGGGGGACCTACAATGATAAAGGGCTTTTTGTAAAAGATGGCTCGCAAAGTCTTTTCGCTTATATTAGCAGTTGGTTGCGCAAATCTTGTTTCAGTTACAATATCACAAAATACATCATTATATATATTTTTAACCACATCCATTTTTACATGACCTACTTGAGGTTTACAATCTTGTATAGATGACTTTGGTAGTACTTCTCTGAAATAAGGATGACCAATAGTAACAGCGTCATCTACTTTAAAGTCTAAACAGAAAGGACCGTTTTCTTTGAGGTTTCGTAAACCCTTCAATAGTATGCTATAAAAAATTTCATCTTCTTCACGAATTTCTTTTAGATTGTACCACGGTTCTATCATGAAGTTTTGTTGTGATGTTTTGAAATACCATGAGATATAGGAATCATCTTTGGCAGCAAGGTAAGCCGCTATCAATTGACGATGCGGTGTCCATCTCCAATTCATACACACAAATTTTTTGTTGAATTGATTTAACGTATCATCCTCGTTTAATTGCTCAAACTCAGCAACATCAAATGCCCGTAAGAACAAATCGAAGGTATCAATTTCCATAATATCTTCGTATGCGGTGTAGTACTTCTCGACTTGATAATCACATGTGTGCACTCTTACTTTAGTGAGATTATTGTTTCTAATGTACTTTTCAATACTATCTAACTCTACTGCTTTGAATCTAGTCCGGTCATTCAACAGGTCATCAGTAAATTCGGAATAAAATTGCATACTCATCTTGTTACCTAATGGAGCATAGTATTGTGGACCAATTTCATCGTAACTACATAGTGGTTCGTACAAGTAAATGTCAACCCCAGTACGGTTCAACTGATCTGCTACTTCCATACTATGTTTGATGTTTTCCAAATCGTGTATTTGACCATTATAGAAATATATAAAATATGGATTTCCTTTATTTCCATTAATTAATTTGTCAAGTTCTTGAATCCTTGCTGATTTTGCGGTATCTCGCTTAGTGGGTAAATCAGTAAAGTTCAACCAATGTAGGTGTTGCCAGTTGTCTGCGATAGCATAGTCTATGCCTGTAATTTGTAAAGTATACCTATCTTCTATACCTATGTTGGCTGAGCTATGATGTACATCACCTCTCCACATGAACCAGTCTCCGGCTTTCCAGTTAGTGAATCCTTGACCGGCTATTTCAAAATAATGACCAGGCTTCCAATCTTCTAACATAATCAGCACTCTACGAACGTCCATAAACTCACATTCATTCATCTGCGTATACTTACTGAATGCATCGTAATGTACTGGCATAATGTCAAGAGTTTCCATTTTATAGAACGTAAAAGACATGTTTGACAGTTGAAAAATATTTTTAAATCTCTCTGTCCAGTCTGGCATAGGATTTGAATTATCATATGCTTTGCCGGTGAAGTTGATACCTTTGTCGTATCCTCGGCCTCTCCATTCTACAACGTCTGACTCCGGGGCAGGCATTCTAAAATAATCTAGTGACTTATAATCATCTTGCCAAAAAGGATTAATGTATCCTCTTGACCATTGTTCTCTGCTTGTATTCATTATTTATGGTCTCTCAGTACGTCTAATGTGACACAATGAAAACATCCACCTAACGTTCTAGCATGTCTCATTGGCATCATTTCAACTTGTATGTTGTGTTTTTCTAATTCTTTTTGTAATGGAGTTTGGTGTTCTTCGACCACTGCTAAATTAGGATTGACACTAAACAAGTTAACACTAACCCATGTACTAGCATTACAATAGCCAGGATAGTGTCCTATGTCTACTGGCTCAGGTGCCCATATAACATCCCAAGATTGTAATGGTTTAGGTAGTTGTTCTATTGACTTGATTCGTGATGGATTCAATAACATCAATCCTTCACGCAATAACGCAATCGTGCTATCTAAGTGCATGTAACTATATACACCTTCGATAGTCCATACTTTCTTAGATGGGTGTAATTCTTGTAGATACTCAGCGCCTTTTTTATTGCCGCTATTACTTACTAGATAATAAAGATTGTCATTATCTCTAAGAATGTTGGCAGCATCGAATGAAGGACTAGTCTCGTTCAATGCCAATACGTCAGGATTACCTAAACATTCACTGTTGTATAATCCATTACGGTTAGTTTGTGCTATCTTTACAGGAGCAAAACGACTTAACTCTGATACCATAGCCAAGTACTCATTCGCCCTAGCAGAAATGGGATTAGGGGATGCCAATATCATGTCATCGTGAACTAAAACTGTGTCTCGCGGACAGTAGTTATAGTAAGCCGGCTTGACTCTTTTATCAGGACGCATTACTTCTACATCACATGACGTTAGAAAAGATGCGAATCTTTCTAAATCTTCATTAGCTTCATCGACAACTTGTTGAGGGTAGGGACCCGAAGGTATAGTACTAACATCTTTCTTGTCAGCATAATTAACCATACGCAAGCTGTCATCTACAGTAGGAATGGTAGCATCGTCTGCTACCCCCACTATGACAGCCTTCAACGGATCCCACTCATTTTTACTTAGCATTAAACACTTTCATTTTAGATATATCAGGATAATTCTCCCATGACCAAAGTTTAGGCTTAGTATTTCTAGCAACTTTTAGTTTATCTAAACCGATCTGTGCCATTTCAGGTGTCATGTAATAGTGATATCCCAGTGTATTTATATCCTGGTCTGCCCATGGTATATCATCTTCTCTACCGTCATATCGCATCTTCAATAATTGCTCATATTGCTCGTGGTTGTCTAGTAGAATCATCCCACCACGACCTATATTAAGATGTTTTTTAAACTGAAAGCTGAGGCACATCATTGTGTTTGGTATGTATCCATCTTCTTTCCAATATACTGCGGCGTCAATGATATTAGTATTGCCTATATAGTAGTAATCTTTCCAATATTGATGGAAGAATGCCCAGTTCAATCCTAATTTCTCAAAAGTCATAGGAACACTGAGATAAGTGTTAGTTGGGCACGTTACATTATTGTGTTTAGTCAAACGTAGACACAATTCAATAGCATGTGTACAGCAATCAGTGGCAATGGCATAAGGTGCGCTAAAAAAATTAGACACCTCATATTCAAATTCACGTACTTTGTTATCCATTAATATATAAACGGGTCACGTTTCTTTAGTTCTTTGAGTCGTTTGCGGTACTTGTACTCACGAATTAAATTTTGAAAGAATCTGATAATAAACATTATGGTTTTGTCCTATGAAATGTAACCACTGCCTCGGCGGGTAATTCAGGGGCAGTACTAGTCGGGATATCTGAATCAGCAATACTCTTGTTAGGAACTGCGATTTCATATTGCTTGCTGTCACCCCAGTAGCCGTCGCCTTCCCAAGCATGTTCAAACGAGAAGTCGATTGTTTCGTTCAACATTCTTTCTTCTTCTAACAATGCCATAAATTCTTCATGGTTACGACCTTCATCGCCCCATGATGGTTTAGCAAACTTTCTAGCACGAGTAGCAGTGTTCAAATTAGTTCTAGAATAATCTTGAGCAAAGAACGGAGTTCTTGGACCGAACGGATCATCGGGATTCAAGTCTCTAGGTGGTTGCTTAAACTGAACCCAGAATTTAGCTTTCCAGTTACCAGCATCATCGATTTCAAACACATGTTCGCTGTTCATTGGTCCAGCATTGCGGTCTCCCCACTCACGCATATCCAATTCTTCATCAAATATGACAGTAGCTTTGAACCCACCACGGCAGCGCCACAACATTCTAAACAACACAAACATTTCATTCATTAAGTTATCAGCGAATGGACCAATGTTTGGTTTGATGATATGATAATCGAATCGTTCATACTCAATGTCATTCAACTTATTAGGATCATTGTATTCGATCTTGTAGTGGAATTTAGGAAGATTTGGTCTGTTAGGTATTACAACATGAGACTCAGTTACTAGTTGTTGAAGGAAGATAGCAAACATCTTCATTCGCATCAACACGTGTAATTTTGATAATTTGAAATCTTTAGTGATCCAATTGCCTAGATATTTGTGATCCAACACATTGAATCTAGCAGGGTTCTGACCAACAATACTTGTCATACCCAAGCCAAATCCGAAACCAGCGGCGATGTTAATGATACCGTTGTCTTTGTTACGCCACAAGAAAGTAATTGTATCCGCAAAGTCTTGATATTCTTCTGTAGGGAAGCCTACCATCCAGTTTGTGAATGCCATGACTCCAGTCTTCTTACCATCACGGAAGTTCTGTTCCATCTCAGCAATAGATACACCCTTGACCATGTCATCTAGTACTTTTTGTGAGCCCGACTCAACACCATAATTTAAAAACAAACATCCTGAATCAGCTAAGTCTTTGTAAAAGTCATAGTCCATTCTACCATCACAACGACTATAACCTGTCCACTTGATTTTCAAGTCTTTAGCAATGACACCTTTACAGAAGGCTCGTAGCTCGTTCAAGTTACCGTTGACTAAACTATCAATGAACCAGAATACATCAGTGCCACGCTCATAATATAGAGTTTCAACTTCCGTCAAGATATCGGTAGCCATGCGCTGACGATATTTCCAGAAGTGAGTTTCTTCACAGAATGTACATTTAGCCGTACAACCACGACTTAGTTCACTACATACACCGTTAGGATAATTGTAATCGTTGAAGTCAAATGAACTATAGTCAGGAAGCGGCATATTGTTCAAGTTAATACGCTGACTTTCTGGTTGAAATCTCAACTGCGTTGTATCGTAAACTTTACCCGATTCAATTTCTTCTAAGATTTCTAACAGAAGTGCTTCACCTTCACCGTTAACTACATAGTCAAATTCTTCACGATTTTGAAACTGCATAACCTGATTGTGAATATTACTACCACCGATAGCAATTTTAATACCTGGTATTTCTTTCTTTAATTCTTTTGCCATCCATGTAACTGGAGCTTCGTTACAATAATACATACTAAAGCCAACTACGTCAGGTGGATTCTTTTTAATTTCTTCGATGTATTTTCGGAAGATAGGTTCTACATGTGGGTGAATTTCAGTGTAGTATGTGCTTTCTAGCCACTTCCACTCACGCGCGCCGTCCCATGGATCAAAGTCTAGTTCTTTGGATTGAACCTTGCTTCGCAACGCACGGTATGCCTTGACATTAAGGTCTAATGCCGATGTTTCATATCCGGCACTCTTTGCTACTGCGGTTAATCTAGCAATATTAAACGGTGGAAATTCTGGTGCCCATTCAGGCATGAGAATCAACATTAATTTAGTATTTCTATGCTTGTATGAAAGGTCTACGTTAGTTACGTTCTTTTGAACACTGGTTTTAGCATAAGGTGCTATTGCCTCCATCATCCGGGTGTGACGGGCATCTGCCATATCCTCTGATGGCTTTTCTGGTAATTTTGCCTCTTTAGACAATTTTTGAAATTCTGAGTACAAATTTTGCTCCTATTCTACTATTTAATAGTATAACGTCATTGAAACAATTTATCAATGTTTTTGGTTTGATGGAATGATTGTCTGTTTCGTAAAACCATATAGTTATGTTCTATCGTCATCTTTATATTGGTTTGCCAGTCCAACCACTCTGATTCTGACATAGTACACAGTCTTTTTATTTCGGATACTAACATATCGTATCTCTTTTGGTCATCCCGTTCGCTGTCATACCGTTCATCAATGTATGGGTGAAAAGTCTTGTAACCAGCTTTGTGTAAGTGCGCCAATGTTCCAGGACACCCGAATATCAAAAATGGATGCTTGAATGCTATCGCCTTGTAGGTTTTTTCGCTTATAAACAAGGTATCTTCATTTCTATACAATGTCATACCTTCATTGTGATTTCCGTAGAATATAGTTTCTGTTATTATGCTGAAATAACTTTCGCGGTGGTAGTCTATATCTTCCGGAAGTAGATCAATGGGGTTATGTCTTTCTTTTGTTATGTTTAACACTAATGGAAATTCATCTTCGTGTTCTACTAGAACATCTACAAAATCATCATTTTCTCTATTCTCAAATTTATAATTTTTGTATTGTTCTAGCCAATCAGGACTACCTCCCTGAAAAGAATAATAACCCTCTTGAACTAGATTTGCCTTATACATGTCAGCAAGTAATTTGGCTCTGTGTAATCTATGGACTTTATTGAAACAAAGAAATTTCTTTTTTTTCTTTTTTACTTCGTACATTCCTATATAGGGAATGATTGGCTTCATGCTATGCTGAACAACTTGTTCAAAGTGATCTCCGGATAGCACAGTAAATCTTCTAGTCCAATTTAATCTGTCTGCCATTTTATCATAGCATTCTTGACCATGGGGTGCGGCTGTAGTAAAAATAAAATCAGAAGGGTCTAGATCCAGCATCATTTCTACTACCATTTGAATTTTGTGTACTAGTAAATCTATTATAGTTTCGGGACTATTGTAGAACACAAACTTCTTCTTACCCCGTGACAACGCCTCTCTGATTTCTTCTACTATATCTTCAGGTAGCCTGTATTGAATAGTATAAGTGGAATGAGTAGAGGCGTATAGGTAGTGAATTATGTTTTCGTATTTTTCTATCTCTGGCCAAACAAGTTCACATGAGTGTTTTATACTAACGTACCACTCGTCACTCATCGGACCAAGTGTGTTTATACCTTTTTTTTTCTGGTATCGCCGTAGTATACAATTGTACCTTTATGTTGATCCGTTGACATCTTTCTCCAAGGATCTATTACAGTAGCATGCGGGGGCAGTAATAAATGTTCGACATACTCTTCCCAATACCCAATCAGATACACATGTGTCCAGTCAGATTTCAAATCTAAATCGCCGGTGTGAACGTCAAAATAATTTACAGTTCCGCCGTGTTTTTCAATGTAGTGACCGACAAGCATACTAGCACTGCCGTTTGTATATGGTACTGCTGGTTTATATGCTTTTCCTATGATTGTTATGTTCTTCCCGCTTTCTAAACATTTCAATGCCATACGTTCTGCTTGTGCTTCTCTAGCTGTCATGATAGCATCAAACAAATCATAACCTAAATCTAAACGTTCTGCTAAGTATCTCAACGCAATATTATCTCTAGGATGACATGCTCCGGCATCCCCTAACCCAGCCTTCATGTAAGCAGGTCCCATAATTCTATGTGTTGACTTAGCTAACGCATTAGTAACTACGTCAACATTGATATTTCCGTTAGTTTCAGCAACATCTTGAATCATGTTAACTAACGCTAGTTTTGTACTAATAAATGTATTATAGAAAATTTTAATGGATTCTGCTTCGTCCCATGTGCCGACTTCGTATCTAGGATCGTTCTCCATGAAAACGTTATAAAAATCAATTAGTTCACGGGCATCTCCTGTAATGCTACCATCTTCTGTGCCAATGATGACCATTTCAGGGTTTACCATGTCCCACTTGACAGTGCCCATAGCAATCAAATAAGGATTATAAATGAATCTAGCATTGGTTATACAGGGATATAATAAAGAGCGTACTGTTCCGGGTAACACGGTACTAATGAGAACAACTAATTGACTCTTATTAACATACTTGTTAACTTCTTCTAAAATGCCTTTGACGATTGTATAGTCAAAGTCTTTATTGGGTAGATGACTAGTAGGGGTTTCACCACCATATATAGGATCATGCGGAGTAGGTGCCGCAATGAAAATAATATCTCTACCTGTTACTGCATCTTCAATAGAAGATGCCATATGAAATCCGGGATTTCTGGGTTCTATATCATACCCAGATACTTCATAATGTTCTGCCATGACTTCACCGCAGTCTTGACCTAACTTACCTACCCCAATCATTGCTACTCTTTTCATAGTTCTCTCAAATTAAATTTATATTTTTAATGTGGTCGTATAACAACTCACTAAATTTTTTATGTCCCTGTTCACTCATATGCCCAAGATCATCCGGTAACAACCGATAATCATCAGTCATCATCACTACCAAATCTTCATTGAATACATATGGCTTATATTTTTCATTATAAGATATGTTTATCTTGTTATTTTTTATGTATCTACCATGTATGAATATGACATTGATATTTCTTTCTTTCATAAAAGATTGAAACATTTCGTGATGAACATTGAACAGTTCACGCTCATAAGTTATGGAAATGTGATTATCTTCATATGCCTTGAAAAAGTCATTTTCATTATCATAGTCTTGCCATGTGTGACTGTTATATTTATAACGTATCAATGACCCGTCATCATAAGGCTCTACGGTTCTTATCTTGATGCAAGGATCAACTACATGATTGAACGGTTTGTTTTTACTAAAAAATTCTCTGCGTTCTGGATTAGTGTATTGTATTATGACAATATCATCAGGACATATTACGCCGTTTAGTACGTTACCTACAACTCTACGCCATATTCGCCAATTACTTCCGCAACCAGCTGCCTCATGTACATACTGCAACTGTAGGTTGTCTGCTAGGTACTCACCGTATACCCGGTCTACGTGTGTATAATCACTAAAGCTACATCCAGCAACACACAATTTTCTAGTCATGTGTTTATTTACTAGTGCTTTTGGTAATCACAATATTTCCATTGATTTGTAATTATTGACCTCTTGAACATAGTTGAATTGGTCTACGTGTTTTCTATTCAGATATGTGTTGTACGAATCTTCTGCAAACTTACGTGCGTTATCATTTAACACAAAACCTAGTTTATTGAGGTACTGGTAATAGTCCCGAGTATTTGGGTGATAATCTTCAAAGTTTGGTTCTGGATTATCTGCTATTGTCTTTTTCTTAGTAGATTTATCATAATGAGGGTCGTAATAGTTGTGACCATATATCCATTGTCCTCCCATTATTTCAAGTAATGTTTTAGGGAACTTATTTATTAAGTCAGAATACAGTGATAGCACATCACTATTATCTTCTAGTGCCTGGTGATCGGCAGGTACACTCATTAAATTAATACAGGACGCTTTAGAACTTTCCATTGCCTGTGTTGTTAAATCTATCAAGGCTAAATCTCTAATTAAATATCCGCGGGTATCTGAGTATTTCTCTACGTATTCTTCGGGGTATATACCTTGTGTAAAGATATTGCCGGGTGTTACCCAACATTTTTTAATGTACTTATCCTCACGCATAAATGTAGACCACATAACTAATATCAAGTCAAACTCATTAAACTTATATTTTTTGTCATAAGCTGAATAGTTTGAAGCAATATATGTATTACCCGCTCCACTACGTCCTACATTATAATACTCTGCGTTGGGCATTTGAGTTCGTAATACATCAGCCCAAGTAGGCCATTTGTATCCAGTGAAACTACAACCGAATACAAACACTCGTTTAATTTTTGAATAATCTATTGCGTTTGGTTCTAAAATCATAATGTTTTGTGTGTTATATGTTGATGCATTGTTCTTCTATCTTGTGTCTTGGATACTAAGACCTTTTGATTAAACTCTGCGATTGGTTTTATATTTCGAATGAATTCTTTTACTTGCTCGTCATTCATCTCTGATAGACGTTTAATTTCTTTTCCAATTTTTAATAGTCTTTCAAAATCATTCAGTTCAGTATCATATGATTCATCGATAAATGGATGGAATGACTTATATCCGAGTTCTCGGAACAATGCTAGTGAATTGGGCACACTAACTAATATAAACGGATGTCCATATGCCACTGGCTTGAACGTTTTTTCGCTTAAAAATCTAGCAGAATTAAACCACCAATCAGTGTAGAATGTAGTTTCGTTAACTATACTGAATAACGTTTCATCATATAGGTATTTTGTTTCTGGTTCGATGTGAGGTCTATTAGTTTTTAAGTCCGTGAAATCCAGATACAAGGGTGGCAGATTCATAATATCCTGTTCAGCATTTTGATATAATGCTGACAATTCAGGATGTGACGCATGATGATTTTTTATGTAGGGGAACACCTTTTGCCAGTTTTCATTATCATCACTGTCACCTAAACTTACATATCCCTTGTCTAAAATGTTTAATGCTTTCATTAATGCGACTAACGCCGGTCTATGTAGTCTCCACCTGCGATTAAAATTCAAAAATCTTTTCGTATACGTTCTATTTTCATCTAACACTGATACTTGAGGTAATCGTTGTGCCACCGATTCAATACCCATTGCGGCTTCGAACTCTAATATCCATTCTACATTCATATAACCTACATTTTTAGAATCAGCATATTTTTTAACTTCCACGTGTAAGTCGGCTGCCTCGTTAGAAATGACTATCTTATTGGGAGGTATGTTCTCTTTGAATACTAGTGTTTCGTATAATGGCTTTACTATATCTAAAAAGGCTTCGTGACTATTACAGATATATAAAAACGTTTTTTGATCTGATTTTATTCTATGTAGAATGTTAGGTGGAATGATCGTGTTAATATCGAATACAGCAAACGCATCACCATGGAATATTTCGCAATACCAATAATCATTTCCATCATTAAAATTTCTTGCGGCCCATACAAAGGCAGTATCTCTGTATTCGATTCCAGAAGGTCGTTGTACTCCGGGAATCTGAGTTACAATGTAAGGGTATCTTTCTCTGTTTAATATGGTCATGGTAATTTAGTGTTTATAATTTCACCCGGATTGTAGTTAGTGATAGCTTTATATATTGATTCTGATAATACATCGTGCATTTTATCTGTCATGTGACATGCTCTTTTTTCTTTTCGAAAATCTGCGGGCCATTGATCGTTATATGATAGTGTCATTAGAGCCGGTCTAACATTAATACCATTTTTGAATGTATAGATATATTCTAGTTTGTGTACATTGTTTTTCTCATACATAGAATAGCCGGGTGTCCTGTTGTCAGCATAACAAAACATATGAATAAACTTTATATTTGGATAATTAAGAGACATTTCATCTATTAAATGACACATGCCTTTAATTTCAAATGTCGTTTTTTGATCGTCATATAGATACGAATAATATTGTTTGGCAGCTTTCCATACTGATTTATTTTGTTGATATCCCTCAACTAAATCCGGATCATCAACTGTAGTAGGGCATATAGGTTTTACTGATGGGTGATATAATCGTGCTTTATCTGACCAAGCAAATACAACTACATCAACATCCTTTTTATTCGGGTAATTATAAAAATTAATAAGTGCTTTCCAGGGGCCGGTTCCTGACTCACCCATATAATCAACAGTGGCATTCAATTTCTCTGCCGCTTTGTCTAAGTAAGTTTTGAGTATTCCGTCACCGCGAACTATAAAGCTATCACCGAATCCAACTATTTTCATTCAAACTTCCAATACTTTTCCATATACGGCAAATAGTCGATAATGTTTCTGCTTCTGTATGAATCTAACGGCTCGATGAAATTTCTTAGGTTGTTCCACTGTTCTTTACGAACTAATTCGTCAACTTCTTTATCTAACACATTGGTTCTAATATTATCTATTGCCGAAATGTATTTAGACTTTAAATTATTTGCTTCTAGATACTTCTCTAAATCGTCTAACATTGTGCGTACATCTTGTTTCATTTCTTTAGGCATATATACTGGATCTAGATAAGCCGGATTAGTTACACATTGAACGTGTGGCAGACTGGTCAAAATTCCACACCCATCATTGACTTGTGTTTCCCACCATTTAACGAGTTCACTGAAGTTTAGTATATTCAAAGAGGTAACAGTATGACTTAACCCGATATTATAATTTCCCTTCTCTTTAGAAATGGATTTTACTTGTTCAAGTTGATTGACTACCTTTTTCCATGTGAAGGGGTAACGTTGATACTCATTAACTTTACCGACACCATCGATACTAACCGTGATGTGTTTAGTGCTAAATTGATCCCACAAATCTAGCAATTCATCACTGACTCCGGTTAAGTTAGTGACATATCCTAGTGTAATATCTTTAGATCGGCCTTGCTCAATCAAACGCTTCAATAAAAACGTGTGCGGGTCACTGATTGTGGGTTCGCCACCGGCAAACTGTATTGCTTTTAAGTTAGGCAAATGGTCAATCAATTCAGGGATGTGTTCTTCACTGAACCAATTAAGATCAGGACCTTCCCATTTAAAGCCGGTAATATCTTCTTGCTCTTTAGCCCACAGCGAACTAGCAGAACCATTACACATCAAGCAAGCACTATTACACTTGTTACCTACTGTAATATCCAGCAAAAATATATTATCTAAGCTAGGAATTACTGCTGTGTCTGTTCTCCAACTGCGACCGGTTTCTTCTTCAATCTTTCCTAACGTGTGATTGAAGATTTGTCTAGTACTAGGTTGCCCGTGCTGTTCTCTAGTCCTACACATGTTACAAATAGGATTCCATTTGTTGTTCAACAAATCTGTTCGCAGTTTCACTATATCTTTGTTGTTGAACCAACGCACGACTTTGTTATCAAACTGCGGAAATCTATTTTTAATCTCGGACCAAAAGTATGTATCTACAGCACAGCATGGTCTACTGCCGCCGTGCGGACCGAAGCTAATTGAGTTAGATGCTAATGAACAATATAAGTCTTTTTCGTCAGACATTTGGTGCTTTCTTAGTTATAATAATATCAGTACCACAAGTACATTGTAATTTTCTACATACAACTGGATTAGACAATAGTTGTATGTTGTTATATATATTTCCTAGACTAGGACCTTGTCCACAGCTGGCGGCAGTAGTAGTACCAGCGCTGTTGATGAACAATGATTCGTCTACGTTACAAGTCCAGCCATTAAAGAAGTTTCTACGCTCTGCTACAATTCGATTACCATTCAATGGCATTTCATTACCTGATGCGTAGACTTCTTTACTTACACATTTCCATTTGCTTCCACTAGGTTTCTGAATGGTAGTTTTTGATTCAAATGTATGCGTCTTGAAAAACTCGTGCATTCTAGGTTCAGAATAATCCCATGGTGCTACGTCAGTTGATATTGTAGTGAACAAAGGAACCCATTCTAAGTTGTAGTTTTTCAGTGTAGACATTACGTGCTCACCGAAGGTAACTACTTCATCGAACCTATCTTCCTGCATCATCATTCTGCTACATAGATAATTAACTTTATCTTGTAGGAATTCTAAGTTAGTGAGATACCTGTCTTTGTTAGCAAAGTCAATGTGAAAGCTAGCAACCACATCATGAAACAAATGATAATGTTCTTGCCACCATTTTGTGCTTCTACTTAGATTAGTGTTGATAGCAATATGAGGATCATCTATGCGTTTCTTCAACCACTCAATGAGTGGGATAAGGTGTTCCCAAACTGTAGGTTCGCCGCCACTAAAGAAGAACTTGTATCCCTTTGTACCTTTGCTCTCATAGTGACTAATAATTTTCTCCATGTTATTAATAATGGCATTAAAATCTTCTGGAGTATCATGCTTCTCGCCTAGGCCTGCCCAATTACCCGGGTTACAGTACTTACACTTAAAGTTACAAAAGTCATTTACTTGCCACGTGATGTTAACATATGGCTCATACATGGGCTTGATTTCAATAAGTTTATCCATTGTTATTCTTTCTGAAATCATCCAGGAACTTTATGTAGTCGTTGAAACGCTTTTGTAGTGACGCATCAAAAGGAATGTTGCGCAAGCTGTCAGTATAAGTTTCAATTGTATCTTTACTCAAGCAGAATGGCTTCGAAGGGTTATCAAAGTTCTTTGCGTACTCCAATGCTGTTGGTAAGTACTCTAAACGTTCTTCTAATGGAACAGTTGATAATGACAAATGAGCCGGACTAGACAATGTGATTGGCCACCAATCAATATGTTTGTCGTACTTTGTTGCGGCTTCGTTAATCAAGTCCCATACAGGAGTCAATTCTTTGTAATTCAAAGCCTGTAATACAGTATAGCTCTTGATTCTCCATTTAGGATTCTTGCTAGCCATTTCAACTGCTTTAAAAATGTTTTCTCTGACTGTAGAAAAGTCGCTAGGGTATCTAATGTACTCTCCGACCTCATCAACACCGTCAATACTCATCTGAATTTCTACATTTTCAAATTGACTCAACGCATCATAGAACTTAGGGTTCCATGTTGTCATGTTACTAGTAAATTCGATAGAACAAGTTTTATTGCCTGCTTCAAGCAACATCTCAAGTGCTCGATAGTTAGCTTTGATAACAGTAGGTTCACCTCCTGTGGTATACAAACGCTTCAAACGAGGTGCCATTTTTCTAAAGTTCTCATAGAACATGTCAGTTTCATACCATTCGGTAAGCTCTGTTTTTTCTACAACTTCAGTTTCTTCTCTCCACTTGTGATCCAACCAATTTAGATTGTATTCTTTTAATGTACCTTTGTTGATTATGTCAAGACGTTCAGTTTGAACCAATGAACTGCTCATACCCCAGCATGTAATACATTTCAAATTACATTTGTTACCGAGACGCAACTCTAGGCTCACCGGTAATTGATCTAAGTAAGCATACAATTCTTCTTGTGATACATTAGCTAAGAAATCAGACAATTCTTCATCCTGTTCTTTCTTGCCTAACCACATTACGTTTTGACCCATGCGAGGACTGTGCCCTGAAATTCTCTCTATCTTATAGCATTCAGTACACTCTCCTGAACCATTGTTTTGTCTATGTAGTCTGCGTACATTGTCCATGTATGCGCTATTCCATATTTCTTCAATGTCATGGTATCCCATGTTGAATGGCTTACCGTCTTTCGCAACGTAATGATCTACTTGAATGTTACAACATAACTTAATAAAACCATTAGGGTTAGTATTCAAGTTAAGCCACGGTAACAAACAAAAATTCTTTAGCTTATACGCTAGCCAATCGATTCTTTTGTTCTTTGCTACGCTAGCGGGTACTTCTGGTACTGCGTATTTGATGTGATCTGGGATGTTGTCGTTGTTCATATGTTCTCTAATTCAGGGTATATATCGGCGAATCTTTCGTTTCGTACTTGATCTATGGTTTGTATTTGTAATTTGAATTCGGGTATAAGATGACTATGATCCGCACTATTCATGTAGTCTACTATGCCTTTTACAGCATGAATAACCTGAGGTTGTGCTTTGTTGTCAGTTAGCCATTGGATGTATACATTATACAACCCTTGAAGGCGTTGTTTGTACTCTTCTGGTAACAAAGTTATTGAAAAATATCTAGGATGTGTCAGAATGTTGACCCGTACGTTATTGATATCTAATAGACCTTCTTCTACCCATGAACGATGAAATTCATATAAGCTGTGTACGCTGAAAATACTGACAGTTGGAGTGATTTCAAAGTATACATTTGGGCAATGCTCAATCATTGTTTTTCTGTTAGCAACAATGCGTTCCCAATCAGTTCCTTTACGTGCGTACTCTGCCTTCTCACCGAATGTATCTAAACTGGCAGCTACTCTAACGTCTTTAAAGTATTTCCAATAATCAAGAATGCTTTTATCTTTGTATTTCAATCCACTAAAGTTAGAAGTGTAGCGCAACTTAACGTCAGTCTTTCCAGTTTCTAACCAGTAGTCTAGTATTTCATAATGTTGCGGTGTAATGAGTGCTTCACCACCAGCGAAATATACTTCTTCGATTGTATCTAAATGTGGTTTTAGATCATTCATAAAGTTAGGATTAGTCTTTAAGTCAATAAACTTAGGACGATCATAATCAGGGAACATCTTGACTTGGTCATCATACCATGAACTGCTCAACTCGGGACCGCATGTTCTACAACGCATGTTACAGAGATTACTAAATCTAATATCCATGTAACGCATTTTAAAATCATTGATTGAACCGTCTTCATTAGTCTGTTCAATCAAAGGCATGTGGTGTTTGAAACTAGTTAGACTATTCTTGCGTAATGTCCAGCTATCAGCACTTGTTTCTAATTCATAACACCGTTGACATGCTTCCGGCTTTTCACCGTTCAACATCTGTGTGCGTATCTTTTTATACGCATCATTGTTTATCAATTCAACGATTTTTTCTTTATAGACATTACCAAACACATGGTCAGTGTCACTCATACAGCAAGGAAAAGTATTTCCATTAGGCCATATGTGCATGTGTATCCACGGCATCAGGCAAATAACATCCTTGTTTATTTCTTTTTTAGTCATTTAATAAGTCCGCTAATTCAGGGAATACTTTCACAAAACTTTCACCACGAATACTATCTAGTCTAGCAACTTCTTCACGGAACAAATCTTTGTGTTGTTCCCAAGTATTGTCGCTAGTCACCCAATTCATAGCATCAGTTAACTGCGTGACTTGGTTAGTAAAACCAAGTGACACCATTCTGTCTACTGCTCGTTGGATATTCTCTTTGCCTCTTACTTTATGATGTTCAGGCAATGCTAGAGCCGCAATGTGTACTGGTGATATCATATTATAAACAGTGTAAATCGGGGTGTTGGGGTCGTACCATTGTTTATCTAAAAGATATTGATAAAAATCCCCGAAAGTTTCGTAGTTGTATATACTCAATACAGAATTGATGTGAAGTTGTATATCCTGATTTTTTCTCAACAATTCGAAATTAGTTTCAATCTGTCCCCAGTCAGTACCGTGGCGAATATACTCCGCACGTTCGCCATAATGATCTATACTAGCATAAACTTCCACACCTTTAGTAAAGTGTTTCCACAAGCTCAATAAGTCTTTGTCTTTAAATTTCAGTGTACTAAGATTAGTGTTATATCTCAACACAACGTCCGTTCTGTTTTGGCGAATCATTTCTTCTAATATAGAATAATGTTCCTCTGTGATGAAGGGTTCGCCACCGGCAAAGTATGCCATGTCAATATATGGTACATGCTGTAGTATTTGTTTTAGATAGTCAGACCGTTTTTCTTTTTCGATACTGATTACTTTTCTACCTTGTTTAGCATCTTCTTGTTCCCATAAGCTACTATAGTGGCTGTTACACGTACGGCATTTCATGTTACAAATATTACTCAACCGAATATCAAAGTAACGCATTTTGAAGTTGACTATTTTACCACTTATGTCAGTATGAGTCATTGACTCATCGAAATATTGCTTGAACATCTCGTTGCTAGTAGTACGGAATGAACTGATACCTTGTTCTTCATGTCGGTGACAAGCCGAACAAGCAGGATTCATTTCCCCATCTAACATATCACGGCGCAGGTCACACATGCCTTCTGAGTTTACTAGCTCTAACAACGAGCTATCGTTTGCGTTACCCACTGGATGACGCTGATTACCGATACAACAAGGTAAAGCTACACCCAATGGTGTGATGTGCGTATGGACCCATGGCACCATACAGAAAGATTTACTTTCATTTAGAAGTTCATTCTTTTTTTCAGGTGTAATTATCATAATGGGTTTAGTATGTTTACTTCTTGGCACAAGCGATAGAACTTAGTATATTCAGGGAACACACTAAGCATGTCCGCATCTCGTCTTTCGTCTAATTCGTTGAACCAGTTATAAAAATCGCGGCGACCTTGAATTAGCTTTTCTTCGGAATAATTTGTTTCTGCCATGTAATCTACTACACGCTTAAACTTCTCGTATTCCATTGAACTAAATGCGTCACTGCGTTTGTCGTCTGTATTATCCTTCATGTATTCTAATGCTTCGTACATATAAGGCATGAAATCTTCTTTGGGTAAAAGATTCATATCATATTGAATAGGATCACGCAAGTACGGTGTATCGAAACGCACACGATGTTGCGGGTTTACAGGATCATCATACCAACCATAGATTTTGCGCCATTCTAAGAACTTCTCTAGTAAACTCTTGAATGTAGTCACTGAAAAGATATTAAATGTAATCATGAATGTGATTGGGCTGTTCGTATTCTTTAGATACGTGTGAAAGTTTTGTTGCCACAAATCTAAGTCTAATCCAGTACGAATATATTCAGCACGTGGTCCCCATGTATCCATACTCGTGAATAGTTTGAAACTTTTGATCTTGCCCTCGTCACTTAGCTTCTTTACTTTTTCGGCCAGACGTTCAATTAGAACTGGCTTTGTTCCCAAGTTGCTGTTGATATTCAACTCTAGCCATGGCATAGGGTCCTTATCAATCGACTCTAGTAGTTTCCATGTTGAACTGTGTAGTGTGGGTTCGCCACCGGTGATACGTAAGATGGTTAGAGTCTTGCGAACTTCTGGCCACCACTTCCAGAATGCGTCTACATATGGATTTTCATCTTCACGTTGATATAAGCGCATCCAATCAATATCGCAACGATGATTCTTTACTGTGGTTACTGGACCATGTTTCTCAATCTCTTTGTAGAATGATGTAGAATACTTTGGGTGACAGTATCCACACTTGAAATTACATTCATTACCAAAGTTGATTTCAATGTATTCAGGGTTGATGTTCTGTTGCCATGAGCCTTTGCTACACTGATCGAAACGTTCCTCAGTAAAGATTGAACTATTACGTATGTGTCTATCACTGATGTAGTCTGGACCCATTGCCTCAATGTTCCAGCAATACTGACAGCCTGAAGGTTTACCACCATCAAGCATCAATTTTCGTTCTTCTTTTTTCTGTGTAGTATTGTGTAATGCTGATGGATTATCCGCAAGTTCACTCAATGGTATCTTATGCGGTTGCGGGTGATAGCAACTATGCGTCTCACCTGATTGTAGATACATAGTTACATGATGCCATTTAGCAAGGCAAAATGTAGGACCAACTTCGTTTTCGACTTTGATCCTAATATCTTTAATTCGTTTTTGTTCGTAACTATCTGACATTACCAACCTTCGATCTGTCGTATCACTTCCATTTCAGTGATTAGTGGACCTTTGTTGTGAAAATTCACAGAGTAGTGGCGCTTGAAGAATTTAGATTGTTCAGCACTTAATGTACACATAGGTAAGCCCAACTTGTCATGTAATGCTTCACCAAAAAATTCTGATGATGTATATGGGTCTCTATCTTTATACTCGTCCCATAGTTCAAGGTAGTTGTCAAACCATTGAACGTTGTGTGCGTCCCATTCAGTAAGCAATGTCATGTATGTTCCTAGTCTAGCACCGTATATAGCCCATATACCATTCTCTACATCTGCGCCTACGTTATGCCATATAGTTAAATTGTTAAGATTACGACTAGCAACTGATTCTTTGAATTCTTCGATCTTGGGAACTAAGCCACGGTTCAAACACATCTTCACACCTTCACGGAATCCAGCACGCCATGCTTGAAACGGGGTATAGTTGGGATATGTAGTTGAATAACAATCATGCATAGCCCAGTATAGATTATCAGAACTATCTAAACAGAAGTCAGCGATACGTGAAGCATCACCTTCAGTTTGGTTCTCATGTGTTTTCATGTTAGCGACATAAGACTTTGTCCATGAACTCATACCACCATTGCCGTAGCGTAAGCCATTGATAGCATTTACTGCTTTCCAACGAAACTGTGCTAATTTATATTTAGGGTCTTTATCTGTAAAGTCTAATTGAATATTAAAGAACGATTCATCGGGCATGTTGTCCCCGTCGATAAGAATGAAACGTTCAGTGTCACTCGCTTCTCCGGCTGCTTTGTGTGCCGCGTCACTACCTTTAACGCCATCAACACGTTTCGCCCATGGGACTATGTTTTTGATTTTTAACCAAAATTCTTCTTTTTGTGGTTCATCATAGCTCAAATAGATACAATCTAAATCAGCTACATCTACCATATCATCTAAGTTCATATACTTGTAATTTCCATTTAGTTACGTTACCGTCAAAGGTTTCGTTTACTATTATACTAACATCTTCACTAGAACACAATACCCCTTCGTGGTCATTTGGTTCTAAACGGGCAACTACAACTACGTCTGCTATATTGCTCAACCTACCATCTACTACCCTAACATCGGGTCTTGCTTGGGCAAACGTTGACGCATCAATGACGATATAGTTTCCTTCTAATTTTTCACAAGTGTAGGTAACTACATGTCCCTTATCGTCATAATACAAACGAAATTCAGGAGGCTCTTGTTTGGGTGGTTCCCAAATAATAACATAATCTTCACTCATGGTATGCCTCCAATAAAACGTTAGCAAAAGATTTCACATGATAGTGAAACGGATATTGTTGTGGGTAGGTGTTTACTCTAATCTGATTTGGCAAACATTCTGCCACTAAAGTATCAGTCCATATTGACGTTGGCATACCATTAACAAATTGCTTCATGTGTGTCATTGATAATTCGTCAAAGTTGGGCAGTAAGGTATGCTCTACACCTATGATGTGACTAGCGATAGAGTAAGCCCAATCAGTAGTTGCTTCTTCTTGTGGATTACATTTCAACGTTTGTTTATATTGTGCCCAGTTCTCAAACACATCACGTACTATTTTGAAAAACTTTTCTGATAACTCAGATTTTCTAAAGTATGTTATAGCATTGTAACAGTCAGGTAAGTTATTATCATATATAAACCTACGATATGCTCGATTGGATGAGAGTTCACCTTTAAAGTCTCTAATTTTTGAGCACACGACAATATCTTTTTGTCCTAGAATTTCCCACCAATGGTCTATGTTTCTAGGAATAATCATATCAGCTTCTAGTTTTATAGTCTCATCGTATGGACTAGCTTCGTACACTTGCCAATCGTTTTGTAATTTCCAATTAGTGTCAGGTGCTTGGTCACCGTAAGGTAACATATCAGTTGTGACAATTGTTACATCACTTGAGGGCATAACTCGCAATATACTATCTCGCAATGCGGTGGCACATTTAATATAGTCATCACCTTGTGCCATTATAACAAAACCACGGGTCATGCTATGAGCTCCATAAAAATATCTTTATTCATTACGTGAAAATCTGTATCTTTTATCGTACAATATTCTTTACGTATTTTACCACGTTGCCAATTATCATACATCACAGTATATTCAGTGTTGAATTCATCATCATTGTTTCTGTATACGCTAGTGTTTTTACCAACGTGAACTAAGTTCCACGGGATAACATCTTCTTTAGGGCTAGTGTGCCCATTAGCAATCCTTGTTGCTAGTGTTAGCGCATAGTCGTTTCTGAAAACACCTGCAATAAAATTATGAATATTTGCGTAGTGGTCGTAGTTCTTTTGAACCATTTCTAAACATTCAAATATTTGTTTTGAACGTTGTGTTTTCTTAAACATAACAACAGTAGCCCATAGTGTTTTAAAACTATAAGCACTGAGTACTTCTTGCGCTACCCCAGGATGCATTAAAAAACTCGTAGTGTCATGGCAACAGAAATCAGTATTCAATTCAAACAACTTCAATAATTTGTTAGAATTGACCATGTAGTCAGTGTCAATCAATAATGTTTCATCGTACGGGCTTAATTGATAAGCCTGATATCTGCCCTTGTTAATCCATACGCTATGGTCTCTGATGTTGTTCTTATCTGGTTCTACAATTATAACATTGTCAAACTGATAATCAGGTAAGTCTGGTACAGATTTTTCGTCAGTGACAACCGTGACAGGCAGCTTCAAAAAATGATTGATACGTTTAGCTGTTGCTACAGCCATTTTGTAATAATCATATTTCGGAGAATTGAACGCAAAGAGTAGGGCGCCGCGATTCATCGTTTAGCTTCCAACTCTTTCCATTCTGTGTACCACTGTTGCATAGCATCGTCATATGCTTTACTCAATACGTCATGTAGCGTGACACGGTTCACAAACACTGGGTTTTCGAAGGTATCGATTAATATTACATGCTCAGAGGTATTGCTAGCTAAGTAGCCTATTAGTTCAGGTGTGGCTTTCCAAAGACCACCTTGATCGGCTACAATAAGTTTGCCGTCATATTTGTCTTTTAGGTATGCTTTTGCTGAGTTGTGATTGAAGCGGGCTTTTGCTTCGGAGATTAGAGTCTTAGTATCCATGTGTATATTTACACGGATACTAAGATGTAGTAAAAATTATGAACCTGATACAGTACCGGATACTGTAATAGTACCCCATGTATTGGCTAAATATGTTGTTTCGGGTGCCGCAACTGTGACAGTAGTTGCTGAACCCGTTGCTACTGTCATGCCGTCTGGAACTTCATCCCAAATCGTGTAGATAGTAATAGTAGAACCAGCGTCACCATTCGACCCTTGAGTGCCGTTGCTTTTTGCGAGAACACTAATATATGTACTTAGGTATCCACTAGGACCTGTACTAGCAGTTTGAGTGAACACTGTGGCGTTTGATGTTGTCATAGCATAGTATCCGCTATTAGTGGAAATAGTAGGGGCGTTGCCGCCACCGCCGACTTTAGTAATACCATTATAGCTAGTACCAGCAATAGTGACAGAACCTGATGTTGGACTACTCATTGCCACTGTACCTACGTTACTTGCTAAATTATTGAACAATAAATTAATACCAGTACCAGTAGGGTGTGAACATGTTACTTTCAACTGACCACCGGCGTTGAAGAAATAACGTGCTGCATCTCCACTAGCAAAAGTAACAGTATGTGTGAATGTTAAACCCGCTGCCCATGTAGAACCATACGTAGCAGTGTTAGATGTAGTAGCACCTTGTGATGCCGCATTGAGTCTACCACTGTATATCGTAGTGAGGTTAGTAGGGATGGCTGACAAGTAAGTAACAGTACCGCCTGATACCGGAGCTGCAATTGAAGTAATACTTGACCCCTGATGTGAGGCTGCGTTAGATGTTTTGTTAATTAAGTTTGCCCAGCTTGTAGCAGTAACAGTGCCGCCGACTGCTACGTTAGCTTCAGCAGTTTGACCATAACCAGCGTTAGTACCACCGGTAGCCCAAACTGTGTTCAATTTACCGGATGATGTGACAGGGTTACCGCCTACCAACGTATTGAAGTCTGTTGCTTCTATTAATCCATTTTGTGCGTAACTCATGTTTTATCCTTATTTAATTGATACGAATGCTTCAACTACGCCAACGGAATCAGTTGTCTTAGCTGCCAGCGCTCTACCGATAGTGTTGAATGAGTTAGCTTCACCTTGTTTAGCTGCACGTGCTATACCATTACCTGCGGAAACTAAACGTTGACCCTTCTTAACTTTACCAGTTACTTTAACTTTTACTCGACCACCAACCGCTACCGGTGGGTGAGTTTGATCGTTACCTGCGCCAGCATTCATCAAATAAGCCGCAGTATCTGACACAACACCAAATACATCTTCGGACAATTCATACTGAACCGCAGTGATTTCTTTGTCTCCACCTAACTCAACAACTGTTCCGGCGTCATATGACGTATCAGCTTCAAAACGTTCGGCCAAGTCAGCGTATGTAGCATTCAAACGTGCGCCGCTTGATAAAGTCCAAATACCTGCGATTGTTCCGCCGCCTGCGATTGCTGTAGTAGTAACCTTTGTAGGAGCTATATTTCCGGAGAATTGAGTAACAGAGTTAGAACCTGTCATATAATCAAACACGTTTCCGTTATTATATGTACCGGATGGGTTAAACGGATCACCGTTCGCATAGAAGTAACCATCTGTACGAATACCGACGTTAGCAAAAATGTTACCACCAGTAACAATCATAGCATTACCGGAACTAGCACCGTTTACTGTCCAAGCACCTGTAATAGTACCTGCGGTTGACTGTGATCCTGTAGTTATTGATGTTGTACGTAGTGTAGAAATGTTAGCATTTGAGATTGCTGTATTGCCAGTCAATGATGCGTTACCCGTAACAGTCAATGTAGTACAACTAACACTGTCAGAAGTAACTGCGTATGTAGCAACTACGTTATTTGCTTGTAATGTTCCGGTAACTGTGACAGAACCGAATGTAGTAGTACCACCGGAACTAGTAGAAGTTAATGCCAACCACGCACTCTGTGCAGCACCATCGCTAGGGCAAACATACAACGTACTGTCGTTGGTGTTAAACCATAATTGACCTCGCAATGGATTCGCCGGTGGGGTCGAATCAGCAAAATTTTCTAACTGGTGTACAAAGTTCGTATCTAAACTCTGACCGTAGCCAGCGTAGTTACGCCCTGGTAAACCTAATGTAGTACTAGTTGTGTTTATAGTACCATCAGCAATGGTTGTTAGAACTGTACCATCACTTTTAACAATCGTATATGCCATGTTGAATTACTCCGATATTCTATTATTTATCTTAAATTGTAACTAAGTTAGTCAGACTCTGAATTCTAACTGTGTAGTCGATCTGAATCTGTCTGTTCAAAGACTTCTGTACGGGGTGAAAAATGACATGGGTCAGTAATCTAGTGATTACGTTTCCGTCACTGTCTGCTCCGTAATTAGCCAATAGACCCAATTCATCGAAAATATAGGATCCGTCGGTTTGTGTGCTGTTGTCGAACGCGGCCTGCCCAGCAGGCTCACCGTAATCTAGCAGACACTGCACTAAAATATCAGTATAAACTTTACCTGTAGTATGGTTTACTGTCATCTTATTGCGTGTGGGATCTAAGTTGAAAACGGAGTTATCGTCTACAATCTTAGCGTAAGTTTGGTTATAAAGGGCAGCATTCTGACCCGTAGTGTTTGGGGGTAGGTATGTGATAATACCGGTGTTATCGACCGATGCTCCGCCGTTACCAAAAGCCATTTGATAAATTTGCCCGTACCCTCGGCTGCTTAGTGTGTCAGCGATAGCTTCTGACATGTTTTCGTAGTTGATAGCATTATGCTTGTCTACGAATACTTCCCCGTTGTTGGGATCGTAGACTTTCAAAAAGCCTTCTACTTTGTATGATAAGTTAATTACTGACATTAATTGTCGCCCCTCGTTTGGACCAGTACTTGTTTAGTGTTAGGATCTGTGATTTTTAGGAAGGACGAGAAGTAGAAGCCGCCCGTTTCGTTTGGCTTCTTTTCTCCGATCTGTTCGTCTTTTTTAAGCGATTTTTCTTCCGTATTTTCGTTCATGTATTTATTTATCTTTTACGTGATATCCTGATTTAAGAAAATTGCCCCTGCTGTGTCGGATATCTGTAGCGGAGTAACTGCGCTGACATTAAATTCTGCGGGCACCGCAGAATTCCATGTACTGTTGTACTCTACTTCAGACATTCTGTTTTCAGACAATATTCCATATATTTCAGTATATTCTGGTATCAATAAGTTGACCCCAGTACCGTTAACACCGCGCTGTAACCCTGTCAACGTATTGTTTTCTAGGTTAACAGCCCCAAAACGTATCTGTTCCCCGTTAATATAAACAATGTTGCCCACGATCACAGTAATAACTAGATTATCTCCTTCCGACACCCCGTTAGTTATTTTTAACACAGGGGCAGTATCTTGCAGAACTACACTGTAATATATTGCTGGTACTGATTGACCAGTAGTTAAGTTCTCAACTGAAATTTGAGTAATGATACTCTTATCCTCAGTCAATCCTACATAGTAATTACCATCGATATCAGCTGGAACTGTTTCAGTTTGGACATGTGTATTAGTCAATCTAGTAGCGTCATATACATACATTGTTGTATCAGTTGATAGCAACGGAGCAGTTAGCCATGTTCTAGTCATTGTATTCGCACGATACGCTGATCCTATACCCTTTGTAGAAACATTCATCAAGAATACTTCTTCGTTTGGTGTTGCGCTAGGCATCATACTAGTAATAATAACTTCGTCACCTGGAATAATTGTTGCCAAAATACTCAAGTTGTTAGCAGGATTTAAACGCAATGAGCTAGAAGGTACTCGTAGACCGTTAATAGTTACCCATAGTCTATCTACATTAGATTGTTCCCACTGAGTTACGTTCATTGAACCAGTTTCATATGTCAAGCTCACAACATCACCATCTCTAGTTAAAGATACACTGAAATCTGTAGCGTTTGCGATTTCCTTGACAAAGTACATAGTACCAATTACTAAGCCACCCAATGTAGTGTCACCTATCAATTTACCTACTTCAGTGAAGTACACAGGAGTATTGCGAACTAATTTACTTGTAGACTCTACTGTAATATAGTTATTAGGCACCACAGAGTCGCTTGTTTGTGTAGCATTTGTAGTGATTAACGTGAATACACCGTCTCTCCATACATATCCGCCGCTAGTATAAGCAGAGATCGCAGTTACTGGATCATTAACTGCTCCATAACTAGGATCATACGGCGAAGTGTATAGATCAAACTCAGTGGTAGTAATGATCTTTGCGTAATATGTGTTATTGTTCAATTGTATTGAACCATTAGTACCATCGATTCTAACTAAACTGTTTTCGCTCAAGTTATGAGGGACACCAGTTGTAACTCTAACTGCGGGTTGTCCGCCTACGTAAGCCATCATGTTACCTATGCCAACACCAGTATCAAATTCAATTGACAAGTCAGATAGTATAGAAATAGTAAACGCAGTTGAGCTTACGATGTCTTTAACATAGTAAACAGTTCCGTCTGTTAATACGTTTCCAATTGCGACTCCCTTAAATTGTACTGGTTGACCAACGACATAATTAGTAGTTGATGATGTAGTCAATTCATTAGTACCGCTTACACCGACTTCAGTAACAGCCGATGAAGCGATAGGAGAAGTAATAGTGTTGTTTATATTAACAATATTCGCTACTGTTAATGAGTTGACAATCGCATCCATTGCTCCTGTTTCGGAAGTCAACTGTATTGCTGTACCACCTACTTGAGTACTGACGGTAAACGCAGAATCGCTTAATATTTCAGAGATGTAATAAGATTGTCCGGCTACAATGCCACCGATCGTAGGATCTGCGAACACGATCTTGTCATTTACACTAAATTCAGTAGTATTACCTGATGATAGTTCTAACCAGTACAATTCTTCATCATAATAACCAAGAGATAAGCTATACGCAGTACCGTTACCGCTACCAGCATCGACTGCGGTAATAGTGTCACCTACGACATAGATTATTCCTGTCGTACCTGCAACTACGTTCCAATCAGTTGTACCCAAGCTAGCGATCTGATATTGACTGTCAATCTCAAAGCTACCAGCAATAACTAGTTCGCTAGTAAAGCCAGTAAATCCAGCGCTATCGAATCCTTCATCGTCAAAACCAACAACATTGTCTACGGCTTCTCCTACTACTAAGTCTACGGATGCTGATCCAGGTGTACCTGTAATACCATATTGAGTATTGAAATACTGTCGTTGTGTGTCATTAAATGTAGTGACTGCTAAAGTAGATCCTACTAATACAGGAGAAGTAAGAGTGATGGTATCAGCAATATCACTTATTGTATATTCTGATTCAGTCAAACGAACCCCATCAATCTCTACGATAGCGTTAGTTGGATTTTCATCACCGTTGAAGTTTTCTAAGTCAAATACGTACTGAGCGCCGTTACCATTGAAATATTGTGTTTCAGGTAGTGTGTATCCATATTGAGGTGTGGTTTCTCCGAATAACGTATATGTCAAGTAATCAACCTGTTGGTCATATTCTGCAGCCAATATTATTTTAGCAGACACACCGTTAGAAGCTATACCAAATGCGTAGTCGTTTGTGATTAATGTTGCGCCACCAGTAGCGTCGCCTAGCTCTAAGGTAGGGCCATCTAATGTTTCAGAGATGGTAAATTCATTACTATCTATGATGCTCTTGATATAATATGGTGTCAATGGTTGTATATCGTTTCCAAACATTGTTTGGCTGAACGAAACCGTAGTACCTACTACAAACGCACTAGTATTGTTACATGTGATAGCATTAGTTGAACTCTTTGTTCGTGTGACTGTGCTAGTAACGCCAGACAATAATTTTTGTCCGTTGTGATACATTATTGGATCAGTCCATGTTGTTCCAGATCCAAGCTGAATAATTACTCTCATTATACCAGTGTCATCAGTTAGCTCGAATGTAGGTCCAGCTGTACCGGAACCTACATTATATGAAGCTGAAACAGTTATTGACCCTGTAGCATAACTTATAGTCTTGACATAGTATACCGTGTCTTCAACTAATCCACCCAATACATTACCTTGGAAGTACACCGGATAGTTGACAACAAAATCACTGACATCGCCGCATACAATTGAGTTGCTAGTAGCGATAGTAGCCGTAGCGATAGTATCGATAGGATTAGATCCTGGTCTAATAATCCCTGATCCAGCAAATACAGGAGCACTATAGTTACAGCTAACTACGATTTCTTGGAATCCAGTTGACTCGTTGTATGATATTGGATCAGTTTGTGTGTTAGCCTTAACTAATTGATTACCGTTGCCGGGCTCATATATGTCTATACGCAATTTGTCCGTTAATGACAATGGGGTCATCAATGTTACGGTCTCATTCATCCAATTAACTGTATAGTCAACATCAGGATACAACGTAGTACTTAAATTAGTTGTACCGTCTATAACTGCTACATTTATTTGTGTAGGTGTTTGAACAGCATCTAAGAAACTATATAGCGTTTGTATTTCAACTAGCGGTGTTAACTCTAATGAAACAGTGTTATAACCAACATGTTGGTATATAGTAGCATCCCAGTTTGTTCCAGGGCGTGTAGAAACAATCATTGTTACTGAATCTGAAATTACACCCGGTACGATTTCTTCTGGACCATAACCAGCAGTAAATGTTTCGCCTTGCACATTGTACACTGTAGGTTCAGCAGTAAACAATGAGCTACTTGTCCAAGATGTTCCATTTGAACTCTTTAAGATAGTATTGTTGTCACCCACTACAATATATTCAGAATCATCACTGTTCCATGCCACGTGTGTTAGATTCTCAGTAGTACCTGATACCTGTGTTGTCCATGATGTAGCATCAGTTGAAGTCTGAATAGTACCATTGTCTCCTACTACTACGAATATACCATTAGCGTATATTGCATGTACTAAGTTTTCATTTCCTGATCCCGACTCGCTATAGTTAGCCCAGTTACTACCGTTAACGCTAACAAATCTAGAGCTATTGTCACCGATGACCAGAATTTTATTTCCATCACTAGTAACAGCATTGAACGCATAGTTAGTCAATACATTTGTAGGACTATACCAGTTGTCTCCGTCTAGACTTAACATCAATACACTGTTTATTACAGAATCGCTTAATTCTTTATCATATCCAACGACTACGTATCCATCAAAGTTAGGAATACTAATATACTCTACACCATTCAATGAATGTGAATATGATGAAGAAGCAGGATATGTCTCAGTCCATCCGTATAAGTCTGTACTTACGACAATATTATCGCCGGCTGCGACATACAAACCATTGTGATATGTCACACTATTCAATGAAGATGAATTTGCCAATACAGATGATACATCGAATGTAGTAGAATCATATGGCACCGCACTCCACGGAGTAAACTCTCCATTAGAAATCCAAGCAGTACCATCATCACTAATTAGAATAGGTGTAGCACTGTTGTTAGTGGTCATCACATATTTTTCGCCCGCATATATTATATCAGTTAGATATATGTTTTGATCGGCTAACTTATCGATAGTCCATTCATCACCATCTGCGCTTAACAAAGTAGCAGAATATGTTGGTGTGTTACTTGGAGCGATGTATCTAGTGCCATCCCAAATCACTGCGCTAATGTCTACCTCAGTTGGATAGAAAGGCTGATCTTGTAGGATAGTATCTAACTCGAATTCTTGATCCGGAGCAAACGCATTACCTTTGTAGGTGCTGTTTGGATATGTAACGCCCTCAAACAACTGTGTCAAATCTAAGCCAGGCATGTTGATTGTTGGTTGATAATAACCAACAGCACGATCCATAGCATTCAATGCTCTGTCACCTGAACTCAATAGTTCCCATTTACCAAATATGAATTCGTTGTCGTTATTACTGACGATACAACGATATACACGATTGTTGTATTTTACCACTGATTGGTTGAAATAGAACGGTTCTGGTAGTAAAGCGTAGTCACCGGGTTTAGCGATAGTAAACTCAACTGAGTCAGTAATACCAGTATCGAACGGATTCGATACATCACCTGGAACTTCGCTAACTTGGAATGGGGACAATGAGATTACATAGTATGGTTGACCCAACACTATATCGCCTACTACCCCTCCGGTGAATATGACAGTATCATCTATTTCGAATACAGTGTCATCATCTAAGGTGAAATCTGTTCCGTCTAGTTCAGTAACTATTGTCGAAACTACACCGTTGTACGGGAAATCATTTCTCGGTACCGGTACTGTCATTAATGAATTAGAGTAGACTGCTACTTGATTGTCAGATACTACATCAAAATAGTATTGATTTTCTGGACCAGCTGGAGTACCAGAACGAATCAATGACAATATTTCACCGTTAGTTCCGATAGTATTAACGGTCATTGCCAAGTTATTTTCTGGAGTAGTTCCACCTAAATCTTCACCAAGTATAGTAATAACGTTATCTACCGCATAGCCCTCGCCTGCGTTTGTGATTACTGCTCTGTATCCGCCCAACATACTGCTTACACTAAATTCAGCAGTTTCAGTCGGAGCTTGAATCATTGTTACAGGACCATCATCAGTACCAGGATCAACGACCACATGTGAAGAATTCTCTAGAATGATATATGGTTCACCAGTTCCAACCATTGTTCCGTTATCATTAAACAATGTAACTTCTGTGCCGCCAGGGACTACTGATATAGTGAATTGTGTCGAGCTACTGATATCTTTAACGAAATATGAAACTCCAATCAATACGCCACCTAATGATTGGTCGCTGAATATGATCGGCATATTTTCATAAATGATATCAGTGTCATCACATGTCAATATATTGCCGCTACTGGACGTATTAGTAATAGTAATTTCAGTAGCACCGAACTCATTCACATAATAAGTTGTTCCGGTAGTCAAGTTACCAATAGCAGTTTCTACTTCTATCGGCATTCCATCATACACATTCAATGTGCCACCACTAGCCTCAGTAACAAACACTCGGTTGACCGGAGATTCTAGGGTCTTGTCGATTGTTCGTGTTAATGAGTTGCTTTCAGTTCCAGTGATATTAACGTACTGTGCTGATGTGTTGTACAACGTAAACTGTTGACCATCGATCTGACCGGGGCTGACTGGTAAGTTGACATTCATTGTCATTGAACCAGTAGCCGTAGATAATTCTACAGTATCTATTTGGCTAGTTAAAATACAACCAGTGTGGTTAGGGTTAGCAGGAACGTCTGATAACGTAACTACATCCTCACTGTTTATAGTAGTTGCTATTTTAAACTGTGATCCGTTCAATACTGCTTGTACATAATATATAGTATTTTGTTCGATTCCACCGAAATTAGTAACGATTTCATCATCGATAATCATGTTGTCAAATACGATTGGATCGTTGAGTGACAAGCTAACAGTACCGTCAGATGTTACGATGTTTGTTCCGCTTTCTGTTTCAGTTATGTTGATTTGAATCGGTTGATTACTTGTAGACATAGTAAACTGTTGATTCGCGGCGCCAATAACAGAAGTTACATAATAGATTTCATTCTCAATAACGTTACCAAAAACATCACCAGTGAATATTAAAGCTAGACCGGTGAAGAAACCATGTGTACCACCAGTGCCAGTAATAGTCAATGGAGCTGTCAACACATTGGTAGTCGCGGTAGTATTGGTTACTTGAATGATACCCGGGTAGTTAATTTCTGCTATTGTAGTATTAACTACTTCACCGACGTACAACCAAAGACCAGCTACACCTACAGTGTAGGCAGATAGATTAACTGTATCTGATAATTCTTTGTTAGATGATAGTGTCAAGTACTCAGATCCTATTAGGGATTTGACATAATAAACTGTACTGTCAACTAACCCACTAGACCCGACTGCCCCTTTAAATTTAACTGGCATACCAACATAGAAACCAATCGTAGCAGTCAATTCAGTTCCAGGAGTTACAGGTGAACCGCCATCACTAGGTGAAATGCGAACTCTATCATCCGCAAATGTAGATACTACGTCCCTAGTACGTGAGCTCCAAGTAACTGTCTCTTGGTCTGTTACGCTCAAAATTTCAAATCCTACACCTTGAGCACTAGCTAAAATAGTATTAACCGGTGGCTGAGTGTCGTACAATGTTATAGAAGAACTAGATACACTGTCATTGTTGTTGTAAGATCCGGCGTAGAAAGATCCGTAGAATTCAGCAGGTTGCCAATTTGTAACCTGAGAATTGTATGACGTTCTATCGAAACGTAGAGAAATTTGATTCTGTCTTACTGGGTATGATGAAGAAATACATGATGCTATCGCACCCAAGCTAAACTTGTGGTCAGGTCCTGAACCTGAACTATACAACTTCACTCTGTTTTCGTCTAGTTCAGCGTCACGAGCAGTAGTGTACAATGCGACTACTACACTAGGAACTGTTTCTAATACATTCACATAATAGTGTTGTCCTGGTATCAAACCACCAATAGCTGTAGTTTCTGATCCAATGTTATACTCTACGATATCACCAGTGGCAAGTATAGGAGCATAAAGTACAACAGTATTGTACAATGTATTTACCGCACTGCTATTAAACGCAATCGTTGCAGCTGGATCTATTATGATCTTTGGTAATACCGCATAACCCTGACCTGGATTGATTACTTCAATAGATAGTACACTATCTAAGTTCATAACTGCTTTAAATTGCGCAGGAACAGTTGGTTCTGGATATAACGTAGTATCAATGTACGCTGTTACCTTAGGAGGTTCGCTGTAATTTCTTCCACCGTTCAATAACAATGCCGCAGGTAAATCGATGTATATTTGCTGACCAGGTATATGTGACATGATCGGAGTACCATTGACTCCGCGTGTCAATCCACTTAGTGTGTTAGTCGCACGATCTACGTTAGCATATCCAATTAATTCGTAAGCCGGCGTGGTAGAAGTATCAGTAGAATCAAAAATCTTAATAGTACCGTTGATTGGGAAGCCACTAGCATTGTCTACTGCGAACGCATTAGAATTCAACGCAATATAACTTGCCAACGTTGTTATCTGGACATTATCTTGACCAGTGACTGTAAGTCCGTGATTGTCGAACCATTGTTTGTATTGTGTCTGTTGCCATATAGAATTTGATGGCAAGAACTGATTTGTTGTGTTAGGGTTCTCATACACTAACTGCGGAGTTACATACTGGTCAATACTAGTATTGTATGTCGCAGGTAAATCAAAGTCAGTTATGTCCCCTTCGAATACATCTTGTCCGGTATATTTGAATAGGAATTCTTTAATCACCACGTGATATGGTTTTACTTCATTTAAATATCCAGATAAGAAGTCTTGGTTATCAGATTGAAATACTTCAATAGGTCTTAATTCACGGATAGTATGTGCCACATCAATGAATGATGTTTTGTTCAACCATGGCAAGTAGCTTTGATTTTCAATCGTTTCAGATTGAATGTATTCAAATAACAAAATCAAGCTCTTGTTGCGGAATATCTGTAAATCGTCTATGTATATTTCTTCGTTCAAAGCACGTACAATGTAGCGAGTTTCTTCGCTTGGGTATTGATCGTAGTCTGTGGTATCAAAGAAGTTGTCACCGAAACCTAATCTTGCTGTTTCATAATCCCATAGCGAACTCTTGAACTGAACAGTGCCGTTTTGTAGTCCTATTCTAGTCCAAGAACCGTCTGATTCTAAAACATATGTTTCTGTTGCGCCTACGCCGTTTTCAGCAACAGATACAATGGTACCCGGTGTTACTGTTAATGTAGCTAGGTCCGCATATATTGGTACTTGTAATGCGGCTTTGGTGTTGTCGTTGTAACCAGTAGCCCACCAATTTACATATTCCCAATAATCAGCAGTGTCAAAGAATAAACCTGAGCGAGACAAGAAACTTGCTTGACGTATTTCTGTAATAGGGAACTGAGCCAATACCTCATTAGCATACACTAAGTAGTTTTTCAATGCTAAGAATCTATTATAGAAGAAACTCTGACGAGGTCTTGCTAAAATTCCGCTCTGTACTGGCTTAGGTAAGTAAGGATTAGGAACTACGCCGCCTGCCTCATCTACGCCGCACAAACTATCTAATAGTCTGTCATATAAACTTTCCGGAACTTCTATTACGTTATTGTCCGGTAAGCCAGGTAAGAAATCATCTGCGTAATTCGCACGAATTAGGCTGTATTGACTATGTGATACATCATCACTAGTTCCAGTACCAAACCCAATGTGTAATACGCTATCGGTGTTATTCACATATCCTGCTGTGTTATATAGAGCAAAGGCGTTAGGTAGTATAGGAGTCATGTACGCTATGCCAGAAGAAGCAGGCTGAGCGATATATGATTGTATTACGCTATCTGCTAACGTTTTTCCTAAATCTTTTACAATAATATTAGTATTTCTAGCCCAGAAGTAATAGACTGGTGCCAATCCACCTGCTTGTGTAGTTACAAATCTAATACTATACATAGAGGTGTCATACGCTACACCTGGACCAGAATAGTTAATAGGTAGAACATTACTAGATACCCATGTGTACACTGCTACGTCAGAGCCAGGGAACACTTTACCCCACCACTTGCTGTTGTAGGTGTTATCGTTTTGGTGATAGTTAATGAATCTTACATTTGATGTGTCGAACCATATTTGACCTAAATGTTCTTCTCCCCATACTAGACCACTAGTAGTAGAACCTGTGTTGTTATAAGTCGCAGGATCTGTGTTGCTTACTACATCAATGTTCTCAGCAACTGCGCCCAACAATTTACCTTGTAACGGGTCTAAGTAATCTATGTTTTCTAATGTGTCATAAGTAGAAGCACTGTAGATTTGAACGTTCTGTATTTTTTGAACATCTACTACTTCTGATGAACTACGATATACTGACCAGTCCTGAGTGCTAGTGTTGTTGACATACGCAATCACTTGACCGTTAACATCATTTGGCTTGAAGCCTGGTGTTCCGATCAATACTTGATATCCATTAAAGTCTAACGCTGTACCATAACGTGGTTCAGAACCATAATCTAGATTAGTATCATTTAGACTTTGTGCGTATACAAATTTACCGGTATTTCCTAGAGACTCGTGGTAGACCCCTAGATAATCGTACATGTACACAGCACCAGCATTTGCGAATGAATCTATCCATGTAGTAGTATTGTTGTCAAATACTGTGTCATTGTCATTGGTTTCATCGTCACTAAAATCAAAAGTAGTCGCAGTGAATCTAGATGCTACCGGAGCGCTTACAATAAAAGATCCAAACTCGTTGAATTTTACAACAGTACCAAATTGAGTTTGTCCGTTGTTATGTGGGCAATCAATTACTTGTGTCTGCGTGAAGATGCTTATTCCTAATTCTTCTAGTGTTGTTTCGTCTAGTACTGACAACGATAGTTTGTCGTTAGTACTAGCCAAACTGCTATCAATCAATTCGATTGTAAGTTTGTTGTCGTTACTAGAAGCTGTTACGTTTGTTACGTTAGCAGAGTTGATTGTTTGTGCTGCCTGTGCGGCGTTACCTGCTATCAATGTTATAGCAAAACCATTCAATAATATGACTCGGTCGGTAGTAATTAGACACTCACTTGTGCCAATTATTTGTCCATACTTTCCGCCACCGTCTGTATAACGGTATACTGCGCCTTCATTCAATTGACTATTCAATTCGAACGGTGCGCCCACTAGAATTTCAGTACCATATGTATTAATGTCTACGCTGTTACCAAACTGTACACCAATCTTAGGTGTTGTCTCTGTGGTCAATGTTTGTACCAATACGAAATTAGAACCACTTAGTGTAATGATATCACCTGCGGTTAATTCCATATTGAATGTAATCTCACTAGTACCAACTACATAGTTAGCAGAATCTACCACTGTACCGTTTCTAGAAACGATCAATGGGTCGGAACTACTATCCCAAATCATTGGTAGTGTTTGTGGTGCGTATATACTGTTGGTATATTGTACTTCGATGTTCTGAACTATACGGTCGAACACATAAGTATAACCCCAGTTGTCAGTGTTTACATCATAGTCTTTGTCCGGTGTTCCTATAATTACTTTGTCACCGTAGTAGTTAGTTGCGATAGAATATCCAAAATTGTCAGCAGACACTACTCCGGATACGGTCAATGTTGTGACTTCTTCGTATGTTCCATCTACTAATTGGTATACGTATACTTCAGCATCTTCAGTTGATACATACAACCAATTTAAATCACCGGAGATCGCAACACTTTGACCCCACACACTTACACCTACTGGAGCTGGTATAGTTTGAACTAACACTAACTCATCTTGAAGTGTAGTCATAGTTAATTCATACACGTAGACATTGCCTGAGGTTTCGCTAATAACTATAGTATTTCCGCTATATGCGATTGCTGTACCTAATGTTGGTTGTGCTGGATCTTCTAATGCCGGTATAGTCTGCTCAATGTCATATGTGTTTGACAGAGCATTTAATCTATAACGATATACTCGACCTTTTTCAGCGTCACTTATTAGATATCCCAACTGAGTATTACATGCTACAGCAGAACCAAATGTGTCTGATTCTAACTTTGTTATTTCACTGTCTATTGCGTAATTTAAACTCTTACGATATACTGCCCATGATCCATCGGTGTTTGTATCGACCCACACTGTGTTCTTAGTAAACTCAGCGTTTGTTAACGGTAATGTACCGATATCAGCAGGAGAATCTACTCGTTGTGATTGGAATTTGAATCCAACACCCTGGCCAGTTACTGATTTTACTGTAGGATCAAGTGATAGGTTTATAATAATTTTATATGGGTCTACAATGGCTGCTGCAACATAATATCCATCGATATTATCGTTGAAGTTTACCAACGCAAATATTTGATACTTTGTTAAGTTATGAGGGTTAGCAAAAGTAATTGTTACTGTGCTGTTTAAGTTGTTCTTTGCTTGAATTACTGGACCTAAACTTAGCGGAGTCAATACTTGCCACTCTTGTAGATAATTTGCTAACCAAACATAATCTCTAACATATAATTTCTTCAATGACACTAATGAGCCATATTGGTCAGTAGCTGTAGGCAAACCAGAATAGAAATAGCTAGCCATCTTTACGTCACCATAGTTCACATAGCCTGCTGTAGGATATACAGTTGATGGTGTATCGTTAGGTACAGTAGCTAATACATTTGGTGTAGTAATAGGTCTGCCATAATTAAAGATAGAATACAATGGAATGTTTTGTTGAGCACCTTGAATATCATTGCTGTCTGTCAACGCAACAATACTAGGGTTATTAGTTAACTCTGTTTCATTCAATTTAACATCAACGAAATTACTGTTCAACACACCACCGAACTCACCGGTTTTGATAGCCCAGTTTTCGTATATGTCGTAGTCGATTCCACCTTGTGCCAAACTTGCGCCCTTGAATGCGCTAGCGGCATTTAGTGTACCTTTGTTTTTAATTAGGTTCTTATATACGTTAACCTGAGTAACATCGGTCAAATCTGCCAGTGCCATGTAATCACGTGGTCTGTAACCGATTAAGCTAAAGCTCAACAAGTCAGCATCGTTTTCTAAGTTGGCTTTGTCTACGTTATAGTATAATGAACTTTCATATGATCTTGTTTGACTGTTAGGTAATAGACCTTTCTGAACTTCATTGTAGTCAGTTTCTTTCCAATCTAATTCATTGAACTTAGTTGTTTGTTGGATCAAGCGCAATGCTGTCCAATATTTGTTTTTATACTTTACTATTTCACCAGGAGCATATTTACGAGTAGTACTCCACTCAACTATGTTGTCTTGATTTAAGATAAATCCTTGAGCATCAATTGTTCCGTTCCACTCGGCTGTTTTTGTTCCGCGCACAACTATACGAACTTGACGTAATCCAGTAACCAAATTATAGATCACATCACCGAACAATGTTGTATTGTCAAATACGATACCGTGCTCAAAATTACTTACATTGAATTGTCCATATGATAATGTATCACCTTGGTTCAATGGCTCTACAGTAAACGCAGTGTTGTCTCGAACAATAGATAAGTTATTAACGTCAATCGGGAACAAGGTTTGATTCAACACAAAATTGTGTTTTTCTAATGTCAACGGTTGAACAATATTACTATCTTTATCAATTAAAATTCTACCAGCCGCAGGGTTGATAGTAGCAATAGATCCGACTTCCCAGCCCATTTGAGACCAGTATAAGAACTCGGCAACCATTTGTGCCCATGTTAACTCTATTCCGTTTTCTATCTGGTTGAATATCATTCCCTGAGATTCTAAGAACTTACCATATCCGGCTAAGAATATAGCAACTTCTTGCGCAGTGTAGAACTCTGTTCCATAGGGAACTAATACTACGTCATCGTAATAGTCGTTTGGTATTCTAACAGAAACATCTTCGATGATTACGTTGTTATAATTACCATTAATTTTTGGTTTTACTGTTTTAAAATATGCGGTTGTTTGACTGTTACCATATACTTTATATCCGTTAGTGCTTAATTGAACCACCACACCACTGAACGTTATCTGTTCGAAGGGTTGGTTGTCATATAATAACACACCATAACTCTCGTCTGGGATTAACAGTGAAGAATTATTGCTGTTAGGTGTTCCCTTCTCAACATAAAACTTTAACAAGTCTTTATCAGAGAAGCCAGCTAGACGGTATACCAAGCGAACATCTAATGTGTTCAACATATCTTGGATTTGCGCAGTAGCATCAACACCTACTTGTTTTTCGTAATCAACAATCCAATTGATATAACTGGTAACTGCTTCACCTGATCCATAGATATCGATATCGCTTAACACCAAGTGGCTTCTGTTGTTTACTAGGTATTGATTAAACTCCACATTGTATTTGTAGTGGTCTACATCAATGGCTAAGGTGAAAAATTCAGCAGGTTTAGTTAACGCTAATATACGCATTAAGTCAAATGGCCATGAACTAGAACGACGGTATGAGAATTCCGCAGGGCCAACGTCTCCTACTTGCCAGTCACGCTGGAATGTATTACTGTTGTAGTTACCAACAATAGAGACTAAAGGTGATACTAGATTACCAGCAGTGTCAACTGGTAGCACACTCAATAATCCTGGACGCTTATACTGCTCTAGTGTAACCGGAACACCGTTGTTCCAATCATAACCGTTTGCTAGGTCACCCCATAATACTAAGTTATCACTAGTATAAGGTGCCGCACCGTAACGTGATTCCCACCATGATGGTTCATTTTTGTACCCTAACATTTCCCATGGGGTGGTATCAGGAGTAGATGTATCGTAGAAGTACTGATACATACCTCTCCAATATCCTTGTTCAATAGGGGCACCATCTAATTTGTTGCCACTGTTTCTGTAGTTATATGAATATTGATTTCCGTTCTGATATATTTGTCGCTTGTATTCGATGCGGTTTTGACCGATCCAGTTCAAGAAACCTTCAGAATAGATATTCATAATTTCACTGTATGAGTAATCTGTATTTCTAAAGAATCCAGGTAGAACTTCGTATTCTTGTACAGGTATAACGTTAGAAAGTTTGAGGTTGTTATATACACGAGTTTCAAACTCTAACAATACTTTGTCTCTAAAGTCTTCCAATTGTCCGGTAGTTTCATTGTAACTGCCGTATAGTTTGTTGAAGGATCCGTCGTGACCTACGATAAAATATGTAGGTTGTGTGTATGCGCTATCTAAAACAACACCTGGAACTGTCGCTGGGTACAATCCTAATTTAGTAGGAGTATTTGGGCAATAGCTACCATATGTTTGATTATATTCTTTGATAGTGATCGTGTCGCCGGGCAGTAAGTCAGTTTCAATAGTCAAAGAAGGACTATCTGCGCTAACTGTATAATCAATGCCTCTAATTAATTGTGTAGTGTTGCTTAGACCGTCAACAGTTCTGGATAGATACACAAGAACGCCATAATAATTAGCAGTAGTAAGGTCGTATATTCTACTTAATGGATATATGGATACATCCAATGAGTTAGCGAAACTGTACGTGTTAGTTATGTACGCAGCCTTTGATGGCAACATATCAGACCAAAAGAAAGGTTCACTGTCTGTTTTATATGATGACATTTGGTCTAATGCATCATCAAGCATTTGAGCCGGTGGAGTGTAAACTGTGTACTCAGTACTGTTTACTGTATCTACCAACATTGTTTTAAATGTAATATAACGTTGACTGTTGTATTGTAACGCATCAAACAAGTTATGATTCTGCTGACGCAAGAATGCGCCCGGCAATACTAAGCTAGCAGAGTTCTGAATAATCTTGTTACCCCATGGCACCATGTTACCTAAGTCTCTATAGTTGTTAGACCCGAATACTACACCGGTGGTGTTTGGGTTGTTATAGAAAATACTTTGGTATTGACCTCGTATATCACCTACGTTAACTACAGTGATATCTTGGTTCAATGGGTTGTTATTTAAGTTCCATGGAATTTGGTAATAAGCTGTCTTGCTTACTTGATCGCTCAATACTAAGATTTGAACTACAGTGTCTACCAATGAGTTTACTGATAGTTCAACCGTTGTAGTATTGTCAGTAGAGCTTACTGTGTAGTTTGCTGGATCTTGGTATTCATTATTGATGAATACTTGAATTGTTGGCCAGTTAGTAGAATCATCAGATGACACAGCAACATCGCAAACAAAGGTGCTAGTTGGATTTTCAGCTACATAGTCGAAACTGAATACCTGATATTGTATGCTAGGGCTAACAGCAGTTTGCCATCCTAATTGTCTAGTATAATCTAGACGAGAAGAATAGTCATATACATATCCAATGTTAATTTTTTCTGTGACAGGCGATGTACCACTTACGTAGTCGAAGGTGTCTGAGTTTAGTGTAACATCAAATGATATATCACCTATATTATCCACGCTAGAGTAGCGTAATGGTATTCCTAAAATAGAATCATCAGCCCCTACACCAATTCCATAACTGAACAATGTGGTCCCAGTAAAGCTAGAACCCACATAGACATCACTGTTGCTTAAACTTACACCATTGCTATCAAACACATCAAACTTAGGTGGTTGATTTATAGTATTCTTTTGTTGTCCTAATACCCAATGTAATCCATTGAAGTATAAATCTTTACCTTGATAATTAAAACCTCTATATGCTACTGTTTGGTCGTCAACTAGAATTTGACCGTCACTGGCTTCTGTCAATGTAATGACAGGAGTAGAACCAGCAATACTAGACATTCTAGCAACATAAATTTTATTTCTGACTGACAAGTTAGAGTCAGCCGCAAATACTAATCTTGCTCCATCAAACACCGCATAGTTATCTACTGTGGTGTCAGTTGAATTGATACAGGCATTAGTAACACTATTGATAGTGATCGGAACGTTTAGATTCCATGATACTGTAATGACAGTTTCTGTAGCACCGGCTTCTACGGCTGAAACATAGGTATTCGTTGGTAGCACGGATACGTCAGTAGTACTCTCATATGTGTCAACTACATATTGTCCTACAGCAATAGATCCTACGATACTATCTGTTAATAATGTAATTGTTGTGCTCTGTGGTGTTACGGTCGCTGATGTAGAAACTGTGGCAGTAGACAATACTAATGGGTCACCGTTCTTTTCAGTAGACACAGTGAACTGAGTAGAATTAGGGATAGACTGAACGTAATATGTTGTTCCTGCTACAATACCACCAATGCTATTCGCAAAAACAATAATGTCATTTACAAACAGGCTAGAAGTATCAGCACAGATAACTACGTTGGTACTTGCTTTTGTTTCAGTAATACCACTTAAAGTACTAGTACCTGAAACACCAGTAATGACAGAATCATACCCAGTGTATGATGCTACATCAGGATAATATTCATAGTGACCTGACACCTCTGATAATGCGTCAGTAGACCTAAAATCAATAAAGTCGATAGGAGCTTTACCAATAATACCTGAGTTAAACAATCTTAGATTAGGATAGAATTCAATGATTGGTCTTTTGGCTTTATTTTCTGATGTGGCCGCTTGAGTTACGTAAGATGGATTTTGATTGTATGTTGCTGTTGCGTTGATAACATCAATGTGGAACCAACGGTTACTACGACTCCAAGCATTTTTATCTATGCTATTTCTAGCAATAGTAATGTAGTCAGGAGTGACCGGTACATATAGTGTTACGTCAAAGTTACCAATATCATATGGCAATGAGTCATATGGGGTATATGTACCTTGAGTAAACAACTCAGGTACAATCATATCTGATTCCGGAATCAATTCAATTGCGGTACCAACACCTTCAACATAGAAAGGAATATTTTTATAACTACTAGGATATATGTCACCTTGGAATACAACCTTTAAACCATTAGTGAAGACTACTCCGTTAGATGCGGTGTACTGTTTTCTTCCTAGAATCTCAGTTTCAATATCCAATGTATTCGTTACGTTACTGTCAATAAGTTTGATGACACCAACCTTGTTAGGGTTAGTTCCATCTTGGTAATACAAGGTATCTAAGATTGCGCTTAGATAAGGAATTAATTCAATAGTACCTGCAATGTTTCTGAAGAAGTTTCTAGATATCCACTCGGTACCGTAGTTTACAGTAATTTTTTGGTTAGTTGGAATAGAACCAGTATCAATTAATTTAATAGTAGGATCAGAAAGATCACCAGTATATGTAACAGTGTATATAGTTCCACTAACGTTAGTATAGTATCCACCATCAAAATTATTAAAGTCTACAGCAGAACCAGGATACATTGATTCATTGTATGAAACGCCACCGTCTTCATCATATAACGTAGTGTCGTAGAATTTTGAAATATAACCAGTTTCATTCACTACACCGGTATTGTAAAACATCAGTGTAAGACCACTGAGTGATGTTATACCATCAATATTGTTTATTTCACTTAAACGTTTTCCGTTAATTTGATCGAACGGAGCAGTAGAAACAATGTCTACTGTGTTTGTACCTGGCAAGTTAGTATATTCTGCTTGCGCATCTTTTGTAGGCACAGTGAAAGTAACTACACCGGCGCTAGCACCGTTATTATTAACACCTAATACGTCACGTGTTTGTACGTTAGGTTGTGTGGGGCTGTAGCCAGTAACGCCCGGCGCTCCCTGAATCCAAAACTGAGTAGGTTGATTTACTGAGAATGTATATGTACCACCACGTAATAGTGTTAACACTGGATTCATAGAACCAGTTTGATTTTCCGGTGCTATGATGTATCCATTAGTAGCGTCAGTTACAACATACGCATTAGTTGAGAATACAGTTTCAGTGGCAACTGTAACACGATCAGGACCCTCAGGTAACCAGTAATACTGATTAAAGTTGATGATTTTATCTAGACCAGTAAATGAATCCCATGAATAAAACTGGTTGTTAAACAAACGGTTGTTATCACTAGTAATTCCACCTTCTAGTTTTAACGCATCAATTATGCCCGGATAACTAATGAAATCTTTAGCTGTCTCTTGGTTGTCTTTTAAAAATACAACACCAGGATCTAATTGATAATCAGTGCGAACCTTAGTAGGCTCAGTCACATAATAATCTTTTGCGTTAATACCATAACCAAACTTACTACCAACATAGCCCTCAATTCTCTTTGTATTAGGCTGAGCTACTAGTTGATCTAGTGTAGCCTGTAAGAATTGACTATTTGTTTGTGTTTTGAAAACATCAGGTAAAAAGTTTAGTGTTCTGATTCTTGTTGCCATTGTAAAAATTCTCTATGGTTATATAGTACTTATCTTATCTGTAATTCGGCGGGTGTGAGTGCTGAAATTACAACCACATCATTTGCTGTAGCGGCGTTAGCAAAAATTTCGTAAGGTTCACATTTAATTTCATATAAATCACCAAAGTGCATGTTAACGTCATTAGGAACTAACACAGCGGAACTGATTAATTCACCAACTTCAGCATGAAGATATGCGCTTAATTCACTGAAATAGAATGTGTCTCCGAAATTCCAATTATTTATGGCGAAATAATTGTTCATCGCAGTTAAAACAGCACTACGTATTTCGCTATCACTAGCGTTAGTGCTATTATTTTTTATTACCTTGATAGTAGCTCTCAGCGCTGGCGCTGCCTTAGCACCAAATAGTGGTTTGAACACTACTGAGTTTGGAACTACGCTGTCACTCAACATCTTGTAATCTTGAATCTTACCATATTCTTGACTTAATTCATTAATCGTAGGTTTGTTTGGCATTGGAACTGTCCCAGTAGAATCCTGGATCCAATTTTGATAGGCAGTATAATATGCCTGTGTTACTAGGTATAGGTCAATAATATTAGTAGTTGCTGGATCAATACGAACAGTGTTATTACTATTATGGCGATACTGGAACTGTAGCCCTTGTCTGCCGGGCAGAACAGTATATTGTGGTTGCTCTACTAAAATATAATAAGGTGTAGTTATTGTGTCATCTTGTACTGATGTGTAGAATGTATTGTCAGAATATGCGTAGAATAATTGACCTTCTGGATATTCATACTTAGCCACTTCAATTTGAGTCTTAGTTGGATAACTATATACTACGGAAGTAGAAGGAATTATCTGGTATCTAGAAAGATTAATAGCATCTTCAACAAGTTCAAAGAAGGTATAGATTCCAATATTAGTTGTACCTGACTGGTAACCAGTTACTGTAGTAAAGAAATCAGGATCTAAAATAATACTTCTGTTATTTGTGTCGATACTAGCTACTTCGACAGCATAATCATTAACATAACCATCGTTCTGAACAGTCTGTCCTATGATACTTGCTCTAATCGGAGCCACTAGTGGATAATTGCTACCTGGCTTTGTATTCGTAGCCAATACACCGATGTAGTCTTGTAATATCTTTCCAGTAAACGGATCATAAACTAGCTTACCGTTTTCAAACGTGAAGCGAGTATCGGCTACGCTACCAAAATAGTAAGCCAAAGAACGGTAAGTTACGTTATAGCGATTACTTGTTGTCCCGCTTATACTCTCAAAGTTTACAAACCATCCAGTTGCGTTTGGTTGTTCAATGGACCAACGCTCTTGCGCAACAGTCAATGAGTTGTTAAACACTAAACTAAAACTTTGTTGTAATTCCATTCTAACAATACATTCTTGAATGATATTGTTACTCAATGTGTTGTCGAATGTTGGAATTACTGTGGTTAAAACTGCGTCTGATGGAACATAACCATTTAATGTAATGGGACCGACACCGTTAGTAAAATTACCTTCACCGTTATTGTAGCCGTCACCCAATACATTTAATACACTAGTCCAAAAATATGTTTTGCGAGTTTGTCCTGCAGCACCAGCTACTAGACGATTATTGTCGTCAAAGTAATAACCAGTTGGCGCAGTGAATTTAACCATAGCCCCCTTAGTTATATACTTTACGTTGTTAGTAGAATATGTACCTACAGCAATAGGAGTATCGGCTTGATTTAGTATTCCATAAAAATAACCAGTAATACTATTAGCATCCACAGTTGAAGTATTCCAAAATACTTCTCCGTCACCTGATTCTTCATCTATATCGTATCGTGTGTAATTCTGTAGATAGTATTGGTTAGCTCTAGTACCAGCCAGTACTGCCGCTAGATTATCAGTCAAATAAGTGATAATGTCGCCGGCGCTATTGATTGTCAACAAGTCATCACCGTTGGTATTGTCTTGATATAATGCTCCATCTGAAGCAAAACTATTTGTGCTTGAATATTTACCTGTAGGATCTAACAAGTCTAAGTTCTTAGATACACCTACACTAGAACGGTTAATAGCCTTTGACTTAATAATAGAACTATACAAAGTATATGGGAAATTATTATAATCTTCACCGTTAACCATACGGTTCTGTGTGTAATAACGTGTAGGAGCACGTTGCTTAATTTCTGACAAAGACTCACGTGATTGTGCAGTAGTTACGGGTGTTTGTAGGTCTAAAGTTAATGTCAGTGTTTCTTGACGACCTAATCGGCTAATATATGAAAAACTTACAGAGATACCTTGCATCTCAGTTGGATCAATCGTATAAGTCAATGCATTGCCGGCTCGAACATACGCACGGAAATTACCAACTGGAATCTCACTGAAAACTCCATCACCAAACACATAACTTACTTGGTCATTGAATCTAGAGTTAACTGAGAATATTTTCTTGTCTGATGTTTCTGTTTGTAAGTATGCGTCAGCATAAACGTTTTCAACTTTGTTCCACAATATTCTAGGTGTTGTCAGGTTATTAGTGTTTAGTTGATATAACCATGTATCAGTGTTATTGATACCTTGAATGTCAATATCAATCACTTGGTTACTGATCTGTTGTTGTAGGTTAAAGTCAAAGTTTTGTAGTGATCCTTGCTTGAAATAAAAGAAGAATCCGGTGTTCGGGCTACCGTAACCTAATTTGTCATTACGATATAAAATATTGAATTTTCCACTAGGAGCAGGTGGAATTTCATACACATAATCTTCATCGATACTAGTACTGGATACTAATTCAAATCCCATGTTTATTCCATCGACTGATGAACTGAACGGGACTATAGGTAAACTGTTAGATGGAATACTCATTGAATATTCGTCTGTTTTGATACCTAATATTTGTGCTGTGTTTCCCGGTCTGCCCACACGCTGAGTGGTAATTAGTGTAGCGTTGATGATTGTGTTGAATTGTTCTAACCAGTTAGGGTTAGCTGGATCGTTCCATAATATAGGAACATTAGATAAATTAAATCCATTCAGATCACTTATATTTTGAGTAGTCTGAATTGATGTGACTTTGATATATCCCTGACCTGCTAAGTTACGTTTTGGGGTATAAGATACTAAATTAGCTAACTTAACGACTGAATCTCTACGCTCCGCAGTATCCATGAAGTTTTCACGTGTATTCAAGTCGTTACGGAAAGCGAGGCCTTGACCCATAAACGCAATAACGTCTAATAACGCAATGAATTCGCTTGACTCAACGTAATCGTTATATGTTTCAGGGTAGTATACACGCAAATAATCGATGAAACTCTTACGCAGTGTTTCATAGTCGTAGCTTCTAAAATCAGCTTCGCGGAAAGTCTGATAAATCGCTTTCCAGTCGTTTACACCGAATAGTGCGGATTGTCTTGAACTTGTAGCCATGGATAGTGTTCTCTTTTATGTATTTATCATACCTGAAAACACCGATTTTTACTGTACTCTGGCTTGATTGTCGTCTTGATCGAAAAAGATACTCATCATTTGTGCGTTGTTAAACGGTGCTACTGCTATTTCTACTTCTATTAAAATGCCGTTTTCCTGCGGGAAGGCACGCACACTATTAACTAATAATCTAGGGTCTAAACTAGCAACTCTACGAATTTCATCTTCTAATTGAAATTGAACGTCGGCTGTGTTTGGTTCAAACACAAAAGACCAGAGTGTAGTTCCGTATCCAGGTTGCCCTACTTTTTGCCCGATAGGAATATTGAGTGCGTTTACGAAATCACGCAATACTAGTTGCTCATCTACTAATCTAAACTTCTTTCCAGTAATTACAGGAGAGTTTAATGATCCAGTACCGCCGTCAACGCCAGCAGTCATGTTAGTTGATTTTGGTTTGTTAGCATTTATAGTACTGAATCCGATATATGTTGGCATAGTTAACCTCTAAGATATTTATCAAGCTAGATTGGCAAGATCGCTGACTTGTTTTAATAGTGCTGTTTTCTTTTCTGAAATCGCAACTGCGGCTAATCTTGCTTCTTCAATCGCAGGATCTCCTTGTGGTAAGTCTGCTTTAGCATCTCTATATGCCTTCATGGCAGCAAAGTACTGGTCGTCCAATGTGTTAGCTTCTGCTAATAGTTTTCCTTGCTGGTCTAATAATTTATTTAACTTATCAGATGCAGCCGCAGTTCCTTGATTATCAAAATTAGGTACTGGTATTTTTTTACTACCCAACAATGATCCTAGTTGGGCAGATATTTCTGATCGGTCTGTCGTACCTACGGCTACTGTTGGTAATTTAATTGGTATAGGACCTCCTGCGCTCAATGAACTTATTGCCGCATTTAATTCTGATGCAGCACCAGGCGGAAGCCCTGAAGTTACCATTGAAGCTAAACCGTCAGTGCTTTTCTTTAGCCCGTCGAGTCCGCCCTTGATGGCCGCTTCTGCTGAACCTGTTATATTAGACAGTGAGCTGGAAGTAGATCCCAACAACGATGTTGCTGATCCTATAACACTGTTTACAGAGTTGCCAGCAGACGTTACTGACCCCACTAGCGAGGTTGCGGCCGCAGTCGCTGAACTTATAGAATTGTTAATAGCAGTTGACGCATTGTTGATTAATGCGGTTACTTCTGCTGTACCGGGCACCTTGTTCGTAGCGCCAGGGGAATTATTGATTACGGTTGACACTGTTTTGTTACCGCCGGGTATACCGCTAAGACCGGAACCAATAGAAGCTACTACACTATTAACTGAGCCTGTAACTGATGTCACTGCGGAGGTAATTCCTGACCCTATTTTACTAGCAACACTAGCGACACTAGATATTGTCCCGCTGATGCTACTTGTCAATCCGTTCACCGCATTAGTGACTCCACTAGCAATTCCACCTACTGCTCCGGTTATGTTTTTCGTAATGCCACTTAATGTTGAACCCACACCGTTAACAGCTTGTGCCGCCTCTGTTGCATTTTTTGCGGCAAGCTGTGTTAGATTCTGTGGAACTCCTGCCTTCATTGGTTTAAACACATTAGTAACTGCCGCAAATGCAGATCCGGCTACACCTTTTGCGCTATCTAATAAACCAGAGAGTCCGGCGGTTGCAGATTTACCTATACCACTGAGTGCGCTACTAATAGAAGATAGTCCACCTGTCAATGTCTGAGACATGTTAGCCGCAAAGTTACCAGACGAAATAGCTTGACCCACTGAGTTAGAAATTCCGTTGATTGCTCCGGTTACCCCATTGGCAGCATTTTTCACAAAATCAACAGTAGCATTTACCCCTTTTGTTGCCGCAGCCATGACAACCCCTGCTATTTGACCGGGGGCTTCTTTACCTGTCATTACGCCCATACTGGTCAATGACTTTTGAGCTTGTTGGAAATTAGCTACTTGAGCTTGAACTTGTGCTGTTGTATTCTTAGCGAAAGCAGTTAGGTTTTCGGCGCCCTGTTTACCAGTGAACAAGTTTGAAGTCATCGCTTGGGTGACTGTTTTGCCTCCTTGAACCAATCCATCGATTAGTGTCGCAGACCCAGGTTTTAATACACCTGCGCTTTCTAATTGTTTTGGAGTTTGCGCTAATTGACCAACAACTGCTTGTGCTTTGCCGGCTGCGTCAGTGATAACACCTGCGCCTGTCGCAATAGCAGATGACGCAGTGCTTGCTGCATCTTTAGCAACAGCACCAACCATAGTAGCAGTCGCATTTTTGTCTAACGCATTACTGACTGGTCCGGTATCTGGAACGGTAGCTGCAGTAGCGACAGTAACTGGGTTCGCAGGTGGCGTTGCGGCAGCTGATGCGTTTGTAGATGCTAGTGCCGAATTCGGTGCTGCCGGCAAAGAAGCACTTGCGCTTAACGTTGTTTTTACGTCAACACCTTGGTTGGCGTTGGCCCAAGGTGCGTGTGCAGGAGCCCTAGATACAATAGACAGTAGTTTACCCGGTGCGGCAGCGAAACCCTTAGTAGCATCATACAATGTATCAGTGTGGGCAACTACAGGGATCGGTGGCACTTCGGCTGGCACTAGACCAGCGTTTCCTGTATTAAGATTAATTTTACTTCCATTGATATATGTTATGCTACTACTTGCGTATGATGCTTCCCCTGAAGAAAGCATACTCATCGCTCCATTAACTTTAACTGTATACTTTCCTATGGCATACTGACTAAAATCAGTGCCAGCTTTAAACTTTGTAGCCTTTTCACTAGTCATGGTAATGTTTTCGGCAGACACATTTAAATCTTTGGCAGCATTTATGTTAATGTTGTTATCAGCATGTAAATTTAAATCACCTTGAGTTCGTATGTTGACTGAGTTAGTAGCGTACATATCGATTGTACCTTCTTTACCTAACTCTACCCAACTCTGTCCATTAGCATGAATGATATGTAGACATTGCCCGTCATCACTCATTAATATTTGATGTCCCAAAGATGAACGTATTCTGACTAATTGATCTTTACCAACCAAGTCACCATCATCCATAACAAAACTGTGGCCTGATCTACGATTTATAACTTTTAGTTGGGTGTCATTTGCTCCACTTAAACTGCTAGTTAACTCAGTATCAGTGTATCCACCTTCATATATGGGTCTACCGGGGGTATTAACACCCCAACCAACTCTTGATGGACTTTCTCTGCTAGCACTAGAACTAATAGGTCCTCTAATAGGATCACGTAGTAACCCTTGTTGATTGAATATCGCGGCAGCATAAGTATGTATTGGCTTGGGTTCGGTTAGAAATCCGATACCTTCTGATTTGCTAATATCATTAGCATTTATGTTGGTTACTGGTAGTCTAGGTGCTCCACCGTAACTCTGTGCTTCACCTTCGTTTGGTATAACATTAGACGTTGCCCCTATCGCCGGTACCATTTGTAACGCTTCTGCTTTTGGAACACAGCCTATGTAGAATCCATAGTTCATGTCTCCGTTGATAAACACGCAAACTACTTCTGTTCCTATGTCCGGAGCACTATACCACATACCGTAACTAGATGGATTTTTCAAATAGTCGCCGTAACCGGTTTCGGGGCCGGCACCGGTTGTCATACCAAAGAAGGGACTTAGATAACTTACTGTAATCCAGTTCTCACTATTGTCCGGGTCGTTAGCACCTATGTCCTGAATATAAACTTGTATTCTACCAGAACGTGTGGGGTCTATATTATTTTTAACAACGCCAATGACCGGTTCTGGTCTAGTGTTTCCACCACCTGCGTCTGTCTTACTTGATTTTAACGCACCATTCGGCTTGAATACGTCTTCCATGTTTTATCCTTTATATTGGCCACTGGAACGATGCGTCATCGTCAGCAGTTGATGAGTTCTTTGCGTTACCAGTAGGGCTAGTAACTTGATTGTTTGGTTGTGGTTTATTAGTTGCCGTTCCTGCAGCAGCCATGATGGCCGCAGAATCACTAGCACCAGATGGGTCATCGTATACTGCTAAACCAGTAGATCCATCTTTAGTAGTTGACTGTTGGTTAGTCAACAATCTAGGATCGTTCTGCATTGTGGGTCTTCCGCCACCAGTGGGTTCTTTTGCCGCTGATGTTCCGCTTTCAGTTCCTTTAGGGAACGTATTAATTACTGCGGTAATATCTTGTGTGAACTTACCACCCTTGAAGTTACTAACTACCTCTAAGACTTGATAGCTTACACCCTTGATTGATTTTTGAATTTCCGGTGGGTATTCCCAAAACATAATTTTATCATTGACTTCTAATCGTCCGGTGTTATTGTCGTAATCTATAGCTTCTAAGAAATTAATCTCGATGAACACCTGTCCACCGTTAGCATTAATAGTATACCCATCAGACCCATAGAACTGATTGTATACCCCACTCAGACTCCCCGGCGTGTCCGACATTAGATAATCAGGATCACCAATGATAGTTAATTTTGCTTCTGCCCAGGCATCAGGATCAACTAAACTAGTTACATAGTTATTCTGCGCTTCCATAGCGATGCCCGGTTTACCTTGGCGTGACACTGGTGTGTGCATACCTGTAACTACAGGCACCCCTACTGAACCAGTAGGCTTTGATGTTGTATCTTCTTTGCCGCCACCGGCCTTAACAGTAAAGTAACCTAGATTGACTTGTTGTTCGTATCTTAATATTTCTGTGTTTTCACCGGTAAACCAGTAATCGTATCTTTTGTGTGGTCCATAATATTTTGTAGTGTTGTTTGCGTATGAGCTTACAACTACAGGTGTTTCGTATGGTTGAATCACATATGTAATTCTATACGCAAAGTCTTGCGCTAACCGGTCATAACCCAATACTTCAATTTCAGAACTTAGATTATACCACTTGATTGTTTTATTAGAGTCAGGCTTCACTTCATCCGGGCTATCTGTTTTCTGATCTGGTTGTGTAGCTGTCGTAAAAATAACTTTCAACGCATCTTCTAAGTAGGAACTTTGAGTAATGATGTTTGTAATCATTTGCGTTATAGGTGTATCATTCTTAAAAGTTATTACTCGTTTTGTATTGTCTGGCGTGGAAGTAACAGTTGCTTTGTCATTAACGCTATCTGTTGTTTTTACCGGAGCCATTGGCCAGCGTGTTTTGTCAGGGTCAGCAAACTTGCTTACGATAGATGCGTTTTCGATATCAGCAGAGTCTCCGATAAACTTAACATCATATTCGTTGGCAATTTCAATCGTACCATCTTTTACTAATGCTTTCTGCTGATTATTCATTTGAGTGAATATACCAATTACTCCTGCAGGAGCTTGAACATTTAGTCCACCTAATGCTTCTTTGACTGTATTTGCTGTGGCGCTAGCGCCCGTATGTGTTCTACCTTTACGAATACCAAAGCCAACTCTGGGACCTTTAGATGCTGCCGAAATCTGATATCTAGATGCGCCACCGTCTAATTTAAATTTCATGTCAACAATTTCAATATCAAAGAATCGTTCAAAAACACCACTGGCATTAGATGATCCTCTGAATGTATCCTGTGAACTAGTTGACGTAGCGTTCACTACATTTCCATTAATATCATATCCCTGGAAGCGAACGCCTAAAACAAAAATCTGACGCATTGGGTTTTCACAATCTTCGTAACCTTTGATTTTAGAAAATCCCTGAGATTTAGCATAAGCCGCAAGACCTGCAGCGGCTTGTTTTAATTTAGTAATAAACGAGAACCCATATGGCTCGGTAATAGTAAAACTCATTTCAATAGTATTAGAGCTTGTTTGAGTTTTTTTACCGCTTGTTGCTGTCGTTATTTTTAAGTCATCAATATAATAATCATATTTGAATCCTGGCGCGCGGGGTGTCGTAGTATCGTTAATACCACCGCTCTGCGCAATCACATATGCGCCTGCGTCAATAATTTGTCCACCAGCAGGGGCGTTGGCTGCGCCTGCGAAAGTACTAACACTTGCCGCATTTCTAATAGCATTAATGTTTCTTCTTCCTGATTGAACAAATAAGTTATACGCATCAGGAGTAACCATATACAATGTTATTTGATATGTATAACTTGCAAACTCACCTAAAGGGTTACTAGTTCTTTTACCGGGCTTTGGGCCTGATGCCTTTGCTGTGGGAGTGTTTGATTTTCCGGCAGTAGTAGTGCCGGCATTTGTCATGAATTCGTAGTTTGGTGTCGCTGCCCACGCTTCTAATTCTTCTTGTGTAGGAGCAGTGTATGTATCATCGCTTGATTGTTTGTCGTCATCGTCACCGCCACTAGCTTCGAATTCTCTGTTTTGTTGCTCAATTAATTCTTCTGCAGTTACTACTTCTATGACGTTACCAAATTCATCGTATGTTGTTGCCATTTATAATCCTAGTATCTGTTTTAATAAATCAGCCTTAGGGATGTATATGCCCAAACCTGTAACAAAATCAAAATAGGGATCTTTTAATCTGTTTGGATTTCTCTGTGCGAATACCCACCAAAGTCTACTATCACCGTAAGTATCATGTGCTAGTAAATCAGGTCTATATTCATAAGGTGTTGTTATTTCCCAATACATATCAGTCGGTACCATTGGTATAGGTCTATTGACCATAACGTCTAAAAACTTTCCGTTAAAAATGTCTGTATTAGAATACGGGCTACTAGCCGGATATAAATTATTAACTGCCATTACCAAATTCCTCCGCCATTGCGTTTAGATCCTCTTAATAAATCACCAGTAGCATACTTTCTCAAACTAAATGCTCTACTAATATCATTTCTACTTACTATCGGAACTGCGCTCAATTGAATTTGCATTTTTGTAGGTACGTATGTAGGTGTTACTGAACCACCTGTGTTGGTTTGCCATTTAGGAGACCCGGTATTTCCGCCGGTTGGTGCTCCTCTTATTTGTGCTATCGTAGGTGTTATTCCTGAATTAGATGCTGACTTGTTAACACCCCCTGAAGTAGTAGTATGTGTTGCTCTAATATAGTCTACATCTGTAGGTAGGCTATAGTTAAATGACGTTATTGCTAATGGGTGTTTGTCGAATTGAAAGGCTCCTAAACCACTTAGATAACACAACGGTGGAGGAGTACCTAAATCAGGCTTTTCATCTTGACCATAGAACATCTTAGTAACAGAACGGAAGAAATGTATCACTGCTAACAAGTAATTTGCTTCAAATGTATCTTGTGCTGTAAACTCGCATGTTATAGAAATCTGATCTACGCTACTACTCTTATAATTGTATGATTTGTAGTTGCTGTGTGTTAATTCAAAAGGATCGTACTGTGCCGCGTACACTACTGATATAGCAGGCGTGTATGGGAAAATAACACCATTGGTCGCATTCAATGGTAATAGTATACCCGGGTCGGACGCCTTATATAAGTAGTTTGCTCCGGGAGCTAAACTTAATCTAACACGCCAATCGCCTGTTTGATAAAAGTTAGATACGTCTTGTTCTGTTGCCTGTGCTTGTGTGTTAGTGACTGCTGCCGTGCCTTTAGCATTAGTTCTAGACTGTTCAGCAGATGCTGCCGTTGCCGGTTCAACAAAATCCCCACCAACCCAAACCGGGTTGTTATCTTCGTCTAACGACCATCCTGGCATTAAATTGCCGTCGTCATCATACGCAGGCCCTTGAATATCTGATACTGTCTTTTGTGGTTGTATCGTCTCTCCGGTAGCATCAATATATCCGGCGCCGATCCAAACCGGGTTATTGTCCTCGTCTAACCCCCAACCAGGGTTTAAATTACCATCGTCATCATATGGGGTACCAGTCGGACCAGATACTGTCTCTGGGGAACTTTGAAATGTTTCACCCGTAGCGTCTACATAACCAGCACCTACCCAAACTGGATTACCTTCTTCGTCTAATCCCCATCCTACATTTAAATTACCATCATCATCATATGGGGTACCAGTTGATGGTCCGTTATCTACTGTTTTTTGATCTTCGATCTCGGATTCTGTATCAGTAAACGACACATTATCGGGACTAGTATATACTTTATTACCATTTGAATCATTGGTAATTTGATACGTTACACCCTCAACTGTTTCTGTAGTTACATTAGTCCCCGGTACAGCTCCACTGAGAGTTGAGGATGAAGTTGATGTGACTTTTTGATAATCGACTGTAATTGAGCTTGTGTTTTGTGCCGGAGTTACTTCTACGATAGGTTGACCAGGCGTTTGAGCAGAAATTTCATTAGTTCTAGCCTGTTCATATTGAGCAGAATATTCTAGTGATTTTTCTCTACGTTGTTCTGGTGTAGAATTTACAATTTCATTGTATTGTTCCTGTGATATGCGACCGTCAGCTAGTCGTTTATCTAGAGCAGATTTACCAAATTTACTATCTGGATTTAATCTGTATGATTCTGCTAAAGAGGCAGCTTGACTTGCCTCAGCTTTATAAGCTAAACTAGTTGAGGTATCTGTTGAGGGGGTAGCATATACAGTAGTCGTACCGCCGCCTGTAGTCTGTTGAAAGTTAGTAATCTCAGTAGTTGTTACTGTCTTAGTAGTGATTGAACCGCTAGAGACACTAGCCGTTGGTCTCGGGGTCACAGTAGATGATGAGGCTGCTAAATTTTCATAGTAAGAGTTACTTTCTTGTAATTCAGCTGCCGAATAATTTTGAGTTACAGTTCCGGTACCGACGACCATGGGTCTGAATGATCCATTTAAATCAACGTTAAAGTCGTCTGGTTTATAGCCAGCGCTGTTCACATAGTCAATAATTTGCTGTTCACTTGCTCCCTGACTATTGAGTTTATTAAGTTGATCTGCTACTTGTTGTCTGGTCTGGTTAGCCATTTGTTCTGTTCCTTACTTATATTTAGCACTAAATAAAAGTGCTGTTTTTACCCGCTTCAACCAAAAAGTGT